>Ga0315315_10000933_pt1 | contig 26221 bp, 17 predicted proteins | sample M140m3416metaG_FD_203699 | JGI IMG/M metagenome (GOLD analysis project Ga0315315, IMG submission 203699) | Ammonia-oxidizing marine archaeal communities from Monterey Bay, California, United States - M1 40m 3416 | ecosystem: Environmental > Aquatic > Marine > Intertidal zone | place: USA... | reverse complement strand
GATGGAGTAAAAAGATTATTAGAAAACAAGGTTCCTATTGAAAAACTGGTACTTTCAAAGACACTAAAAAAAGGTTATCGTTGCTCTGTATGTCATGCACTAGACACCCAACATTATTGTAAAGATTGTTTGGAAACTTATAGGAAAGAACATAATAAACCAAACATTAAAAAAGAAAACCCTGACTTTTTAGAATACTGTTGGAAAAATTGTGAATGTAAAGAAAGTTTTATAGGAAGTCGATTAGTAACAGCATCTATGATTAGTAGAGGAGACAATAACGGTAGAGGTATTAATGAAGAAGTTCCTGTTGATATAAGACATTATCATAAACTTAAGATGATTAATTATAAACCCGTTATTAATTTACCTCATGTAGGTTTAGCTAAAAGAATGTATAAAAGAGACCCAATGACAGCTCCTCAAGCAGGTGAAAGAGTTCAATATATGTTCATAGAAAATTCTGACAAAAAAGCATTACAAGCAGATAGAGTAGAAAATCCTGTTTATGCTGCTAAAAATCCTGAGGTGTGTAAGCCTGATGTTCTTTATTACCTTGAAAGACAATTACAATCACCACTAATTACATTATTCGAATTGATTGTAACTGATAAAAATGGTAAAAAATTTCCAGATACTCCTGAAGGAAAGAGAGCAGCTGAAAGAGAAGTGGCTAGAAGATTGTGGAAAGAAGCTAAGAGGAAGAAAATAAATTCGTTAAATGGTAACCAAGACATCAGAAATTTCTTCAAAATAAAATAGTAGTATTAGTCAATGGAAGTTAAATTTGGAGCTTTACGAAAGATATTACGAAGAGATGACTTAATAGGAGTATTCGAAAACAGATTAAAAATGGGTTATAAAACTTATGAAATTATTAATCATGCAGAATTGGTTAATATAATTAATCCTGCTGATAATGATCCATGGGATTTAGTAATACCTGGTTATGGGTGTTCTTTGTGTACTTATAAAAAATTTAAAATTAAAGAAGTTATGAAAGTACTATTCGTAGAAGGAGGTAATCATAAAATTTTTGTCCGAGTAAACGTTCCTGGTTATCAGGAAGATTTAGCAGAACAACAAATGAAAAAATTTAAAAGAGAGTATGAAAAACTTAACGCTTTGAAGACTCATTGGGTTTTTTTGTAATTGACCTGTATATATCATTAATACCAACAACTGCTAAAGCTGCTAAAATAGCTCCAGTTATGTACATTGGCGTGTAATTAGTTCTTGTAGGGGCATTAAGTTCTTTTGTAGTGTCTTTTATAATATTTCTAAATTTTGCAAATTTATTGGGGTCAGGATCTTTATGATAGTATTCAAAATTATAATAATTTTTATCTGCACCATACCCTTGACTAAAAATACTAGCGTTAGCATTTCTAAATTCTACGAATTCATCTTGATTTTGAAACAAATTACCTTGAAGATTTTGTAAAGGTTCTTCTTTTAAATTATTTAAATTAAAATAATAAACATTTTTACCATTAGTGAAAAAATCTTGTATTATAGGAGTTTCTTTAAAACCATATCCCAAAATTCCTAAGTGGATAAATATTTTTAATATTTTTATTGCTAAAGATTTTTTATTACTTGAATCTTTGAATTTGAAAAGATCTTTATAAATAACTAAAAAACTTTCAGGATTTTCAACAAGTGTTCCTATACGTTCTTCACTTTGTGTTATAATTTCTCTTGTAACCATTGTTTCAAATAAATCATTGTCAGTGACGTACAAAAATATTTTGTTATTTTCGAGAAGATAATTATTATCAAATTGATCGTGTTTTGTATTGTTCATTATTTTAGTTCTTGTGCTTTCTATATAACATTCCACCATTTCATTATAAATATCATCACATGTTTTGTCTAAATCTTTTAATCCGTCACGAATAGTATCTTTTACACTACCGAATCCCGATTGATACCCACTTTGAATTATTGAAGTAGATAATCTTTTAAAAGATTCTTTAAGTTCAGTAATATGACTTTCTTCTTCTTTACGTGTTGCTATTTTAATTTTATTTTTTTTTATTCTATCTTCTTCACTAATTCTCAATAAATTTTGTATATTACCATTATAAGCTTTCCTAACTTCTTGTAAATCTGCATCAGGATTCTTATCTTTGTAATCATAGTAAAATTTATTCCACTCGTTATCACTATTATTTACTTTTTCTCTTTTTTTGTATTCTTTAATCTTTAGATTTTTTTTCTCTTCTTTCCTTACTTTATAAGCAATATCTACGTATATATCATTGCTTTTTTGTAAAATATCTAGCTCATTCATAACAGCATATTTTTTTGATTCTTTCCATGCTTCGTTAGCTTTACTTTCACTATATCCCTTCCCAATTCTTCTTTTTAATTCAGTTTGATAAACATTCCAATAGTTAGGCATAATTACTATTATAGTACATTTTATTTTCGTATTTATTAGAAAAATAAAATATGCGGTAATATCATAAAGATGCAAATTTTTGTTAAGACTCTAACAGGTAAAACTATCACACTAGATGTAGAACCTAGTGACACTATTGAAAATATCAAACAAAAAATCCAAGATAAGGAGGGCATAAACTAGGTGTGCCGAAAAGTATCCCACTATACATAAAAGGCTCTATGTATAGAAAAATGGTTGTAGTCCTTTTCAAACTCAGATGCTAGTGATCTATAAGATTGCGAGACATTCAAATTGCGGGAAACTCCTTAGAGCTTATACTACCACTTTATATGAGAAATTGTATAAATGAACCCAGATAATACCTGGCTCCAATGGTAAAAACGTATAAGATTGGACAATCCGCAGCCAAGTTCCTAAGTTTGTTATTATTAGAATAAGGAAAAGGTTCAGAGACTTGACGTTTGTCGGTTTGAAAGATTTGATAAATCTTTATGATAACTTAAGATAAAGTCCGTCCTTGCTAGAAATTTCAAGGGTTATGTTGATCAACGACCACCAGATCAACAACGTTTAATATTTGCTGGAAAGCAACTCGAAGACGGCAGAACGCTGTCAGATTATAATATTCAAAAAGAAGCGACCTTCGACATAGTGCAGGGTCAGTGTAGGAAGCAAAGCCTATGCTAGTTTTTCGTAAGAAAAGCAACACAACCTGGTAGCGGGAAACTCCTAAAACCTTTACGACCATCTTTATATGGAAACATTTAAAGAGAACACAGGTAATACCTGTTCCCAATGGTAATCACTGTAAAGGATATATTAATGGACGATCCGCTTGCGAGATTCTAAGTGTGTTATGATAAGCATATGAATCCGCGTCAGAGAACGCAAAGGTGTGGACATGAAACGGTTAATCATCGTTAATGATTGTTTAAGGTACGTTCCGGCTAATATGGAAACATATTAGAACCAAGTGCACTTGGTGCTCAGGCTCAGAGGAGGTTGGGTAGGACATTAATAAATTTAAAGATAACAATATATCACATAATTAATTAAATCTTGTACATAAACTATTAAGTAAACTTATTACGATAATTTTACTTAAAGTTTTCACGCTCAAATTTGTCATAATCAAAGGTATCAGGTACAAAAACCCTATTATCAAGATCTTCATTTTTAAAATTTTCAGGAACCTTTATATACATATGTATAGTAGCTCCAGGTTTTATCCAAGTTTGTTCTATCGTAAGTATACTTAATTGTTTTAATTGTGGATGTTCTAAAGCTCTATTACTATAAATATGAACTCCGTATTTGCACTCTCTAGCTAGTTTTTCTGATAATTTTTTTAATAATTCTTTTCCAAAACATAAAGAAGAAATGTATATTATATCTCCATGATAAATAGGGTACTGTAATAAATCACCTTCTGAAAGTTTTACTCTAGCTTTCCTAGATTTTGACAATTCATCCCTTTTACTCATAGCCAGGTTGTGTCTTGATTTTAATAATTCAACTCCTTCGCAACTTTTAAAATCCCATTTTGATGCCCATATAGGTATTCTCCCATCTCCCGAACCTAAGTCTAATAATACTTTACCCTTTGTAGTTTTATGTACCTTTAGAAATAAATCAATAAGTTGTTTAAAACCTTTGTACGTCACACTACCGAATGTTGTTAGTTGTTTTCCATGCTTCTTTTCTTCTTCATCAGTTATTACTCTATAACCTTCTCTTCCAAATTTTACTTCACTGAATTTTTCTTGTGTCGACATGTACAAAATGATCAAGATGATCACTATTACTAACAAAACTATTTTCATTATTATTTGGAAATATTTTAATTACTTAAAAACAACGTACTATAATCACTAAGTATGCAATGGTTCAAAACCATATTGTTCTTTTTATACTATTTCAACCTAGCTAATGCTCTCACAAAATCATGCACAGGACACGACGGGTGTAAAGGTGAAGAATGGGTTGGTTCTTATACAGTTACTTGTAACGGAGGTGAAAGAATTTGTCATAATACAGTTTTAAAATGTGGTAGAGAAAGTTGTAAAATTATCGTAAAAGGTAGTGGTCACGATGCTTACCAAAATAGTATTGTTTACGCTCAAAATATTAAAACTGGTGGGACATTCGAATTAAATTGTAAAGCTTCTGGACAGAGAAAATGTAAAAATAATTTTATTTATTGCCCAAGAGAAATTGGTACAGAATGTATATGTAAAAATTGCGATTCAACTACTACTATGTATTATAAATACGGTACAAAATATACATCTGGTGGAGCAACAGCAAAGAGATATTGGGATGGACCTATTGTTTGTGATGGAAAAGCAATATGTGACGTAGATGAAAGAACAGATGATATAGACTACCCAACTATTGCAAGTTATCTTTATTTGTATAACTACCCTTCGAATAGTTATCAATATGATTTATACAAAAATATAAATGGAAACACTATTGATTTTTCATATATGATAGGAGAATATTATAAATCATGGTCATATATTTCCCGACCTGGACAAACCCCTAGTTACACATATGAAGTTGTAAATTATACAGAAAAATATGGCGTATATGGTAAAATATGTAGAAGAAGAAAATATAAAGACGTAACTAAATATTATTATTATAAATCTCATTGTGACAAATATAAATATGGAGACCCATACGAAGGTTTTTGGGTATTAGGTGAACCAGCACAAAGTTGTACAGATGCTTGTTTATTGCATAACATGACTTGCGACAAACAACAACATTTAAAACATTTACCAGAATTAGACACAGGGCCTGATTTTGGTGGGATACTTCACAGGTTTAATGCTACTTGTGACAGTTACACTATAGAATGGATACATGGTAAGAGAACACCAGTATACAATGCATTAACAAGACAATGTGTCCTTTCTAATTCTACTAGGGAAGGTACAAATTGGTATTGTAATGAACCTCCTTGGACTGATGGTGCTGCTGATGAAGACAAAAGGAGATTGTGTTGGTGTGCTCCTACTACGGTAAGACCACAATTAGTTTGTGATGTAAATAGAACTCGATGGATTAATGCAACACGATGGATTAACACAACACGATGGATTAACACAACTCGATGGATTAACACAACTCGATGGATTAACACAACTCGATGGATTAACACGACTCGATGGATTAACACAACTCGATGGATTAACGCAACTCGATGGATTAACTCAACTCGATGGATTGAACATACTATTTATAATATAATTAATCGTACTTATTGGATAAACAAAACAAATTGGATAGACAAAATTAGATGGAATAACAAAACGAACTGGATAAACAAAATTAGATGGATAAATAAAACAAACTGGATAAACACAACACGATGGATAAACACAACACGATGGATAAACACAACACGATGGATAAACACAACACGATGGATTAATACAACCCGATGGATTAATACAACCCGATGGATTAATAAAACTAGATGGATTAATAAAACTCTTTGGACCAACGAAAGTCTTTTAGAAGAAACTTATTGTGATAAGGAAAATGTATTTCAAAACAAAACATTATTAGGTAATCCATTGCTACTTATAGCTACTGGAGGGTTTGGGATTGTAACTTTTTGTATTTCTCTTTATTTTGCTTGGCATTGTTGGTTAAAGGAACATTTACAAGAATTGGTATTAGAATACTGTTTTTGTGGTTTAGGAGAATATGTATTAGGGTGTTGGCAATTTTTTGGACTCGTTACTGATTGGAAAGAAAGGGAGAGAGAAAGACAAGACTTAGACGACATAGGAATGCCTATGAATTATAGACACGCAGGGTTGTCTAAAAAACAACTTGCAGAAATTAAAAGAGCTGAAGAAATTAATAAAATAAGACTCAAAGAAGCCATTAAAATTAATTGGGAACATTTACAAAAATCAGCCGTTAGGATTGAAATGCCTATTTGTAGACCTAGAGCGAAACCTTTACAAGAAATTATAGAAACACATGAAGAAGAATACGCCGTTAAAGACGATTCACCTTCAGGTACTCCTAGGAGGAGGAAAGTTTTTGTTTAAAGTATGTCCCATTCCGATGACACAACTTCAAACCAATGATTAAAAGCTTTTCTTTTAATATTATTTACAAGTCTTCTTAAAACAATCATTCTCCATCTATCTGGTAGTAAAGTCTTTATCATAAACTAATAGTAGATTTAAAATTCTCTTCAAATGTATCTTCATCAGAACTATCATAATCCATCATATCAACTCTTTCGTACCTTTTACTCCTACCGTACCTAAACCTATTCTTAATTTTCTTTTTCTTTTCCCTTGCTACTTCAATAAGGTAGCTAAAAACCATACCCATACTAATAGTAATAAATATTTTTTTACTTAAAGATATTTATCCCTATTAATTAAAATGTTAGGCTATCATATTCACGTTGAAAACAATCAATACCATGATGCAATCAGACAATTACACAGTGAAGGCGCTACAACAGGAGCCTTCGCCGTGAAAGAGTCTTCACCTAATCTTGCTTCCAAATTCCAAAAAGCTTGCAAAGAATGCGACATCGATCCTAAAACGATTCCTGTACACTGTTGTCTTTGTATGAACTGTGCAAGTTCAGAATGCAGAAAGTACAAATCAGCTAGGAGAATAGTAGTAAAAGAAATGAAAGCATGTGCTCAACTAGGTGTAGGAATGTACGTCTTACATCCTGGAAGTGCCATCGGGAAGGGTAGCAAGGATGAAGCTATTCAGAACACTATTGAAACAATAAATTATGCCATCGAAAAAACAGACGATGTTATAGTATGTGTTGAGAACATGTGTGGAGGAGTTAAAGGCGGTAAAAGTAAACAGCTAGGTAAGACCTTTGAAGACTTGGCTGCTATCATAAATGGGGTGGACAATAAAGACAGAGTGGGAGTTTGTTTAGACACATGTCACGCTTTTAGCGCTGGATACGACATCAGGACTGAGGAAGGCTTCGATAAAGTTCTTGAAGAATTTGAAACGGTCATTGGAATGCAGTATTTAAAATGTTTACACATCAATGATAGTTTGGTTCCTCTAGGGCATGGTGCGGATAGGCACGAAGTTGTTGGTAAGGGTCATGTAGGAATAGAAGCATTCAAGTATGTAATGAAACATCCAGTATTGAAAGGGTTGCCGAAAATTATAGAATCTCGGTCCCGGAAGGCCCACGACGACGGCCCCGTTTACGAAATGACCTTGTTGAAGTCTTTTTAGAAACTTTCTTTTTACCAAAGTTACTCTTTTCTTTTAATAATTCGGATGCGAAAAGTATAGAATCTCTAAAACTATTAGCTATAGCACTTCCTGTGTTTTGTTCAAAGTCTAGTCTAATATTAGTGAAAACTACAAATTCTCTATTTGGATCATTTTTTCCAACAACAGTCTTCCATTTTTCAACATCGATAGGAAAAGTACCCTCTTCAAAACCTTCATTTGCATTTTTATTTCTTAAATTTTTTTTAAATTCTTCGATACTATCATTAATAGCATTTCCTTGAAAACGAAGAGGACAATGGTACTTAGTAATAATATTTTTGTCCCATTCTATCTTTTGGTTTATCTTTTGTTTTATATCATTTTGCCCTAGTTCTTTGTAATTTTTTATATAATCTCCACTGTCATTATCTTTTATATAATCTTCTAATACTTCAAGTATATTATTAAAATTTTCATAAAATTTTTTATATATTTCTGCTAAGACTTTAAAAGATGTTATAAATTTATTATTATAATAATTATAGCCAATCTTATGTGTTTTTTCCTCCATCAGAGTTTTATATATTGTTAGCATGTTGTTTTCAATTAGATTAAAATTGTTTATTGTATAACTATCTCCCAATGTTTCTTTAAAAAAATTATTAAGTTTTTGTTTTAAACAATGTTTATACAAAGATTTTTCCATATTTATTTTTAAAATGTTCATTTTTTTTTCTTGGTTTTTATTTATATTTATTCTAACCTTACTGCTTTGAGTATTTATTAAAGGACCATATTCTTTCCTTTTAACTATTTTCTTTTGAAGATCTTTTTTATCTTTATCGTCTGTCGAATTAGTAAGTTTCGATTTTAAATCAATAAGAATTCGATCTTTTTCTGGTTCTTTAATATAATTTATCATTTTATTACACTCCTCTATATATGTTTCTATATTTTGTTTAGTTGTTACATCATCTACTACTCCAGAATTTTTATATGCTATTTTCATCTCTGGGGCATCTCCGAAGCTATTATGAATAAATGTGAAGTTTCCAACATCTATACCATCTTCATTTTTTTGATTTATTTCTTCTAAATCTTTTTTTATAATATTATATAAATCTTTTACTACATTTAGTTTTTCGTAATATTGATATTCATTGTAATTACCAAGAAAATCAGTAATTGTATTTTGGTTTTCTGATATATATTTTTCACCATCTTCGTCTTCATCATTAAACAATATTTTCCAATTTTCTTTTACAATATTATAAGTAGGCTTTTCCTTTGTAAATGTTTTTATATCAACAATATCTTTGTACAAAGGATACACGTTGTAATTCTGTGTGTTATAATATTCTCTTTGTTTTTTATTGCCATTGACATTGTCATAATATTTCTTTTTAATTTCTGTTTGAAAAAAAGTATATAACATTCCACCATTTCCTTTATTTGCGTCAAGGTCTGCTATGAGTTTTGTAATATTCTTAATTTCTTCTTCAAAACCTTTATCATCAATTTCATAACCTGAATTAGTTTTAAAATAATCATCTTGAATATCTTCTACTTTTTCTGAACCAGCCATATCAAGTATAGTAATTTTTTTATATTTATCTTCAGAATCTTTTATAATTATGTCTATAAACATATGTGAACGACTACTTTGATCATTAAAAGATGTACGTCTGATAGAAGTACGGTAAAATTTTTTATCAACATCTGTCGAAGGTTCAGGATTTACTTTATTTTTCTTTCTATTTTCATTTATTTGTTTTATTTGTGTAACAATATCATCTTTATTTAATCCACCTCCTCTGTTCAAAGTATTAATTATTGGACCTTTAAAAGTTGAACTACCTATTATTTTATCACATTCTTTATTACATTTTTTGTCAAATCTTTCTTTATATACCTCATATACTTTAATATTGTCTATTTCAATTTTCTCTTTATTTAATAAAGCAATTACATTATTTAATATACTGTCGTCTCCTTCTATTAAAGTATAAGTTTTACCAGAGCCTGAAAATCCATACCCAGCGTAAGTAATGTGATCAAGATCTCCTTTTTTTAGTCTACTAATATCATTAGTAATATCATATTTTTTTTTAGTTACGTCGTCATTAGTTGTATGGAATATTTTATAAAATGGACCTGTATTTATCCATTTATTAACATCTTTTTGAATCATAATAAGTTGAATTTCTTTCCCTAGTATATCTTCTAAAGGTTGTTTAATATCATCATTTCCTTCTTTATAAGCAATGCCAGTATTTTTTAATGCATTTTCAGTATAATTTGTAAATGAAAAATCATTATTATAAATCTGTTCTTCTGCTTTATTTTTTTTATAAATGCCAGTTTTATTACTTGTAAATTTGTTTCCATTAACTTTCATTACTCCGACAATGCCGTTTGGTTCCATTATTTCTCTTGCTACTTTTTCTCCTACTGGTTTAACAACAGTTGAAAAATTTAAAACAGTTCTTACTGGTATCAAACTGAAAATGAATGATTGAAGTTCTAAATTAAACTCCAAAAATTGTCCTTTAACAGTATTATTATACTCTTCATCTGATTTGTTTCCAGAAAACACTCTTTCAGCTTTTTCTAGTATTTTATTCATTTCTTTCGTTAATTTTTTGTCTCTTATTGTTTCTAATAAACCTTTACTAAATCTTTCTCTAGCGGCTGTGGGGAAATGTTCTGCACCTTGTTCTATAAAATCGTCCACACTTTTATACCCGTAAGGATTTAAGTATATTTGCATAGACTTATTTTCTTCTTCATACATTTTTTGTGTTGACATTGATTTTATTAATTGTTGTAGAATTAATTTCTGTTTGTTTGATAAATTTTTCCTGTTTAATTTTAGTTCTGTTAGTTCTTTGTTTGTTACTTCAAGTTTTCCTTCTTCTTCTTTAAGATTTAATTCTTTAAATATTTTTTCTTCTTCATCTGCTTGTATTATATCTTCTACTGAACTTACATATTTATTTATAAAATTCAATACATTATTTTCTAACTTGTCTAAGTCTGTGAATTTTACTATGGATTGGTTAATTTTTTCCGGTATTGTAAATTTAATACTTTCTAATTCTTTTTTTTTGTCAAATATTGTTTCTTTTTTTAATTCTTCTATTTTAGTAAAGAAATATTCTAAACTAGCAACATAAATTTTTCTTAAAGGATCTATTTCTTCCGTTGCTATTTTGTATCTTAAAAAATTATGATAGTTAAAGTCATCGTCAGTAATATTATAATCTTTAAAAATTGTCATCACTTCTTCTTTTTTAGCATCTATATCATCATAACCATATAGTGACCATTGGTTTTTTAAATCATCATTTACTTGTTTACTCCATTCTTTTTGTTTTTTAATGTAGTCAACAATATTGGATTCTATTGCTTGTATTTTTACAAAACTTTTATTATTATTTGTTATGAATAATCCAATTTTTGTAATATCTCTTTTTAAATTTAATATTTCTTCTGTAATCTTTAATATATCTTGACCTTTATTTAATATTCTTCCATCTATATTTGTACTCTTAATGTTTGGATTATCTTCATAATATACTTTAAATATATTGAGTAACGATAAATTTTTTACATCTTCTGATAAAAAATCTAAATTACTTAAAAAATAAATAATTATATCTTTATCTTTATAGTTTTCTTCATCTTTTAGAACTATTTTTTTATAAAATAGTAAAAGTCCTAATGCTTCTATAAAAATTTTACTTTCAGCAGTTTTTAAATCTATATCCCAATTTATAACTACGGTATCGTCATCTGATGTTTGAATAATTTTATTAATTATATTTTCATATTCGTTAAAAAGTTTTATATATTCTTGTTCTAAATTATCACTTTCAATATTATAACCCAATAGAATTTCTTTTATCCTACCACCATATTCTTCAAGTTTTGTTCGTTCAATTTTTGTAGTTGCTTTCATTTTATCTTTTAATTGTTGTTCTTTTTTTTTTAAATATTCTTTATTTTGTTCTTCATTTGAAGTTAATTTTTTCTCTTCTTCTTCTAATTCTTTAAATTGTTGTATATAATATGAAAATCCTTCAGGTATTGAAATAGAACCAAATTTATTTATTCTTTCTGATTCTTTAATTGCTTTGGAAGTTTCTGCCTTTGTTAATTCTATTTCTGCTTCAATCTGTTGTTTTTCTAACTCTTCCGTCTCTTCAGATTCTTCTATAGTATATTTTTTAATATGGTCTAAAAGATCTTTTAATTTTGTATTAACTTTATCGATACCAGAAAAACTTAAAGTAGCTTCTTTTGACTGAGGAAAATCTTTTTGTAATTCTTCTAACGTAGTTTCTTGCTCTTTATGTTGTTTTTCATCTTGGAAGATTTTTCTTCCTTTATTTCCTCTAAATAAACGTTGAATTTTTGTAGATGCATATCCTTTGACTTCGTTTTCGTTTGTATTATTATCTAATTTATTGTTTTCTTTAAATTTTTCGATTTTTGTTTTATACTTTTTTTCTGTCTCTGCTGCTTTTTCTTCTTCTTTTTTTTTTGCTTTTTCTTTTTCTTTTTTTGCTTTTTCTTCTGCTTCTACAACCTGTTCTTCGTTGACGTCTTCAGGTATGTTTCCTTTTGGGAAATATTTTTCTACTTTTTTTGCTCTTTCAAACAAAGCTTCTTGTTCTTCTTTTTTTTCTTGTTCTTCTAATTCTTTAAGTTGTTTTTTCAATTGTTTTTTTTTCACTTGTCTTTCAAGTTCTTTAACTTCTCTGGTGCTAGTTTTTTTTTTCACTTCTTCTTCATTATTGTTTGTTGCGGAACTATCTCCAGTATTATCTGATTCCATCTTATTAGTTGACAACATATTTTTTTGACTTTCTTCATCGGATTCTTTCTCGGATTCTTCCTCTGATTTTTTTTTTGCTTTTTGTTTTTCTTCTTGTGATTGTTTTAATTTTTCTATATTTTTTTCTTTTTTTATTCTTTGTTTTTCTTCTTGTCTTATTTGTTCTTCTTTATCTTCTTCTATTTTAATAATTCCTTCATGTGCCCAATTTCTATACTTAATTGATTGAGAATTAATTTCTAATTCCTCTTCTCCTTTTAATATCAGGAATGTATCTCTACTTAAAAATTCCCTTTTAGGTCCTGTAGCAGTTGATGTAATTAACGCTAAGAAATCTTCAGTAGGGTTTAATATTAATGATTTATCTTTTAATTCTATACAATCTAATTTTCCATTATACTTACAATCTGTTTTTTTTTTAATACCGTCTTTTATTTTTTTTAATTCTTCTTCTGATTTAACAATGTTTTTTCCTTTTTCTTGTAAAATTGCTAAATTTACATTATCTTGATGTCCTGATATAATAGAATGTAAATTATTATTGTCAAGATATTCTTTAGTAGCTTTAGGTCCGTAAACCCAGCTTCTTCCACTCGTATAGTCAAAACCTGATCCTTCGAAACCTGTTTCACTTTTATCAAAATCTGCCCATTTTAAACCATTATAATTATAATATTCTTCTATGTACTCGGTATCAAATTCTTTTATCTTGTCGTCGACATAACTATAACCCCTAGAACTCTCTCCTTTATATTTTTTAGGACATGATTCTTCATCTAAATATGTACAATATTTATTCCCATCCTTTGTTATGTGAATATTTACAAAATTTTCTTTGTCTTTTTCAAGTGCTTTTTTAGGGTTAAAATTTGCTTCAATACCTCCATGACATAATTGGAACCATTTTTTGTCACCCTTGTATTTTAAAAAAATAGCAGAAGGTAACAATTTTAAAATATTTTCAATACCGTCTATTCTTTTTAATACTTCTTGATTTGGTTCTTCACCTTTTAATTTTTTGTTTTCTTCTTTTATTTTATCCCCTAGTTCTTTTTTTATTTCTGTACCTAAACCATATGTATAATACACATCTTCATCTTCATGATTTCCGTTAATAATAAATACGTTATCTGGATTTTTTATTTTTAACTTAAAAGCCAATAATAAAAGTTCAATTGAATAAGGACCTCTGTCAACTATATCACCTAAAAAAATCATCTTATAATTTTTTTTTTCAAATTCGAAATTATCTTTTATAATATCATCATCAACAAGTTTTCCTAAAATTTGAATTAAACTTATTAAACTACTATGTAAATCTCCTATAATAATAACTTTTTCGTCTTGTTTTAATTCTATTTTTTGTATATATACTTTTTCTTTAAAATCTTTATTTCCAATTTCTTGGTATTTTTCTGTTATTCCTCCAATTATTGTATCAAACAACTTTTCATCCCACAGTTTCCAAACATAACCTGTATCTGTATCTGGTTGTGGATATCCTATGCTCGGATAATGTTCTTCTTTATTTGAAATTTTATTGTTTGCATACAATTCAAATACCTTCTTTAAACTAGAAAAGTCTAACTTATCTATGTCATCAGAACCGAATTTTCTTTTACGACTTTTACTTTTCCTTGTCATTATTAGTATACTACAAAAAATTTCTTATGAAATTCCTTGTACTATATTAATGTTTACTTATAAAGTCTTTAAATACTCCTTTACACTTAATTTCTCGTGTTCTTTGTGATTAAATATAAACTCAGCTCTGTCTTGTATAAATTTTCTTACCTTCTCTTTTACAACTTTTAAATTTATTTCTTTTTCTTCTTCTTTTGGTTTTTCTTCTTTTTCTTCTTCTTTTGGATTTTCTTTTACTTCTTGTTGAGTAGTACCGAAAGCTGCCACCAAAGGTAATCCTTCTATACCTAAGAATGGTTCACTAGGAAATAGTGTTAAAGTTTCTACTAACTTTTCATTATTTCTTTTAATATTGTCAGAATAAAAGTTTGCATGATGAGCCTTTATTAGTTCATCCTCCTTGAATACTAAAAAATTTATTATCTTTTTACGGAGAACATCATATTTTTCTTCTAAAGCATCTATTTTTATTTCAGACATATTAGTAAATTTTCCGTTTTCTTTTAAGCTTTCAATAGCTTTTTCTAATGCTTTTCCTGTATCCTTCAAAAATTCTTCCATTCTTTTTCTTTTTGCTTCTTTTTCACGATCTTTTTGTTTTTGTTCTAAGTTTCTTAATTGTTCTAATTCTTTTTCAACCACTTCTTTTTTAATATCTAGTTGTTCTAATTCTTTTTCAACCACTTCTTTTTTAATACCTAGTTGTTCTAATTCTTTTTCAACCACTTCTTGTTTTTCCCTTAGTTCTTTAAAATCTTTTATAACTTTTTCACTTAGAGCAGTTGTTTTTTCTTTTTCTTTTAGTGATTTATTAAGTTTTTCTTTAAGATCTTCTATTTTCTTTTTATCTTGTTGTTCCTTTTTTTGTTCTTCGGCTAGTTTATCTTTAAGATCTTTTATTTGTTCTTCATCATCGTTTAGTTTTTTTCCAAGATCTTGTATTTTTTTTTCACCTGCGTCTAGTTTATATTTAAGATCTTTATTCTTTTCGAGTAATTCTACATTTTTTGCATCTATTGCTTCAGCTTTTCTTAATTCTGCTTCTTTTGCTTCGGCTTCCTTACGAGCTGCTTCTTCTTTTGCTGCTTTCTTAAGATCTTCTTTTTCTTTTGCTTTTTTCGCTAGAGTTATAAAAATTTTTTTGTGATAATATTTATATTTATATTTATCTAGAGTTGATGCTAAAAAAAAGCCATACTTAGATTCTCCAGGTCTATCAAGTTCAACATCCATATATTTTTGTTCATATACTTCAAATTTTTCTTTAGTTAAATCTTTTTCTTTTTCAAAAAAATAAATCAATGTTTTAGGTGCTTCATTTGTAGAATCTTTATGTTTTACAGAATAAGAATTTTTTCCTGTTACACAACTAAGATTAACCCATTTTACTAAGGGACAATCTTGTTTATTTGATTCATCTTCATCTGATTCATCTGATTCTTCAGGTTCTTCAATATCATCTGATTCATCATCTTCATCATTTTCTCCATCATCTGATTTTTTTCCATCATCTTCTTCTTTTTCTTCTTTTTTTTCTTGATTAAATTTTGCTAATGCTTCTTCTGCTTCTTTTTTATAATCTTCATCTACTATTTCATTGTATTTATATGTATCATATGTCATATTGTCTTTGAAGTATTCTTTTAATTTCCCATGATGAAAATAATATTTGTTATTAAATTTGTACATTTTGTCTCGACTCGACTTAGGTATACCAATCCCTTGTCCACTAAGGTTGTTACTAACTGAAATATAACATATACCTTCTTTTAAATTTTCAAAGGATACTAATTTTTCCAATTTATTTGGAAATTCTTCATTTTTTTCTTCTTGTTTATTAACTATTGATTCTTCTTCAGAAATAACATCGGGGATTACTTTTTCTGAAGGAGGTGGTTTTGGTGGTTTTGCATCAGCTTGAGGCGGATTAGGAACACATAATTTTCCTTCTTCTCCTCCAGGATGAGGTACAACTTCGCAACCAATTTTATTTTCACAAGGAATAAGACCTTCCTTATAACATTCATCCTCACCTTCACCAAGAATACATGTGTTTTTTTTACAGTGATTTCTTGATTTTTTTTTTGTTTCTGTTTCTGCTGCTTTCAATCTTGCTGCTTCTGCTTCTTTTTTTTCTTTCAATCTTGCTGCTTCTGCTTCTTTTTTTTCTTTCAATCTTGCTGCTTGTTCTTGTTTCAATCTTGCTGCTTTCACTCTGTCAAATACTGTTTTTGTTCTTTCTGTTAAAAATTCTGTACTAGGTAAAACACTCGCGTTTTTACGACTCTTTTTCCTTTGCATTAATAGTATACTACAAAAAATTTCTTTTTAAATTCCTTGTAAAATGCTATCTTTCACTCCTTATGCCTTTAATATTTTTCGTACGTCTTTCAATAACTTTGCAGCTTGGGTTGTAGTCTTCTTTTTTCTTCTCCTTGGTGAAGTTTTTCTTTTTCTCTTTGGTGACGTACCTCTTTTTTTTCTTTTTGGTGAGGTTTTTCTTCTTGGAGAAGTTTTTCTCTTCGGTGAAGTTTTTCTTCTTCTTGACGTACTCCTTTTTTTCCTCTTTGGAGAGGTTTTTCTTCTTCGTTTAACAGCTTTTGTCCCAGCTACTACCGCACCGGTTACTGCTGCTACTGCTGCTATTTTTTTACTATTCTTTTTAACAAATTTACCAGCTTTTTTACTATTCTTATCCACGATTTTACCAGCTTTTTTCATATTAAACATGATCCAAGACTTTACTATTTCTTTTGGGTCGTTGAATTCTAGTGTAGAGTCTACTGAACTTTTAGCTTGTTTTACAAGTCCAGCAATCCTTGCTCTATGGAACATTTCAAAATTGAATGCTGTTTCTTCAGGTATTTTGTTTGTAGTAACCCAAGTTTTAAAAGTCACGGTTTTACCATCTTTGATTTCCGTTTTAAACAAATTAAAACCTTTCGTAAATTTCTTCATTCTTTCTTTTAAATTGTCTATTATGTTCTGTTTAGGAACTTTATCTACTTGTTCAAGTTTAACAGTATTTGATTCTTCTTGTTCTTTTTTAAATAATTTATACTTTTCTTCTTGTTGTTTTTTTAACAATTCTTTTTCTTTTTTAAACAATTCTTCTTTTTCTTCTTTTTCTTTTTTTAACAATTCTTCTTTTTCTTCTTGTTCTTTTTTAAACAATTCTTCTTTTTCTTCAAATTTATTTTTTAATTCTTCTTTTTCTTTTTGCTCCTCCTCTAATTTTCTTTTCCCTTCCTCTATTTCTTCTTCTGTTTTTTTTTCGTAATCGAATTTTTCGTTAAGGTCTAATACCTTATTGTCAAAATCTTGTTGAAGTAGTTTTTCAGATTGTTCTATACCTCTAGTAGTAACTTTATCTTGTGCATCTCTTAATTCTTGTTTTAGTTTATTTTTCTCTTCTACTATTTCTAGTTCGGTATCGACTTTCTTTTGGTATAATTCTTCTTTTTGTTTCTTTATAATATCTTTTTCTTTTTCTAATTTTTCCCTTAATTGAACCTCTAATTTTTTAAACTCATTTGCTTCACCTTGTGATTCATTTTTGGCTTTATTTAGTTCTTCGTTAAATTGTTTTAAAAGACTATCTTCCCTAGACTGTAAATCTGCAAGTTTTTTGTCTAACTCTTTTTTTGCTTCTTCTTTTATCTTGTCAGTTTCTGCTTCAGCTTTATTGATTCTTTCTTGAGCATTTTCTTCTATTTTATCAACCTCGTTTTCTAAATTGTCTTTTATTTGTTCGACTTGATTATTAGCATCCTTTTGTATTTTCATAGTATTAGCTTGTGTTTCTAAAAGGGATTTCTGTCTGTTTAATTCAATACCAGATTGTAATTTTTTTCTCATTTCATCTTTTGTATTCTTAAAATCGTCTCTTAATTGTTTCTGTGTCATTGTTAATTTTTGTGAACTAATTTCTTTGTTCTTAACAGCTAGCTCTTCTAAATATTTTATTTTACTTTCTCTTCTTTCTATACCTTTCCCTAAAGCTTCTTTTTGTCTATTACTTAATTCATTAGCAATTCCTTTTAATCGTTTAATTTCTTCTCTATACGCATTTACTTTTGATTTACTTTCTTCTGAACCTTTTTGTACTTCTTTTCCCGCTTCTTCTTCTATTTTTTTAATTTTTCTTTCGTTATCTTGTTTTTGTTTGTCGAATATTCTACCAACCCGCTTTTCGAAATTTTTATAATCAGTTTTTAGTTCAACAACTTTTTGTTTACAAACTTCATCAATTTTATTGTTTCTTTCAGAACATTGTTTCTCAGCTTGTTCTGTAAGTTTTGTATATTTTCTTTGTTGATTTCTAAGAACATTTTCATACTCTTTTTTAGTTTGTAAAGCTTTTGCTACTTGAGCTTTGATTTTTTCTTCAGCCTTTTTTTCAGCTGCAGCTAATTTATTTCTTTCAAGTTGTAATTCTTGATCATGTTTTAGTTTTATACTTCTAAAATGATTTGCTAGCTTTCTATCATAATCTTTTCGTATACTTTCTCTAAGATTATCTATTTCTTTTACATTATTAACTTTTGCCTCATTAAGTGCTTTTAAACATTCAGCTAGTTTGTTTTTATCTGATATTTGTGCATTATTAAAAATTCTAAACAACCTAAGAGTTTTTTTTTCTTGATCAATTTTAATATTTTCTAATTCAGCATTTCTTCTATTTAAATCTTTTTCAATTCTTTTTCTATTGAGTTCAAAAGTTTCTTTATTATTAGTCAATTTAGTTATACCTATACTTCTCTCTCTTTCTATTTCGTTTTTTAATTGTATAATTCTTTTGTCTTTTTTATTAATTCTGTCTACTAAATTTTTAACTTTATCATATATCTTATTAGTATTATTAGTAAGCTCTTTTGTATCTTTATTTATTTTTCTATTGAGGTCTTCCAAAGAAGCAGGTTGAGTATTTTTCATTTTTTTGTCTAATTTTTTTTTCATTTTTACTTGTAGTCGTTCGTTAGGAATAGCTTGAATGAGTTCCTTAACTCTTTGTTCGTCTATAGTAGGTTTAAACAATTTTCCTATTAAATTTTCTCCTAATTCTTCATTAATTATATCGATTAATTCATCAGATGCTTCTGCCCTAGTTTTTTTTATGTCTACATCATCTCCAGACTGTCCGAATTTATTTTTTCTTCTACTTTTACCAAATTTTTTATTATCTTTAATTTTCTCTAATTTTTCATATAATTTCTCGCTAACTTCATTTTTAACCCCTACTATGCTATAATCTGTTGGAATTTCATTAAATGAACTGTAATCTTTTTTCTTTCTTATATTTAATTTTTTTAAATTAGAAGCTAATTTTCGATGAGATGATAACCCTCCTTCCCTTTCTGTATGTACTACTTTTGGTGCAATAGTATCTATATCCTTAGAAGTTTTAAACTCTTTTATGAAATTGTTTATTTTATAAACTTGAACACGAGGTAAAGGAAGTTTATTACCTTGATTTGATTCATTAGACTTAGTATATCCTTTTTCTGGATTTTTTTTATTCTTATACTTGTCAATAATACTATTCAAATAATTAGCTTTTAATGTTAATTGTTCTTTTATTTCTTTCATTTGGTCTTCAATTAAAGATCGAGGATCTTCTATTTCAATTTCTCGAGTTAGTTTTCCTTTGTATCCTGGGTCAATTGTCCATTTGTCTTTTTCCCACGATAATAAATTTTCTTGGTTATTTTCTATTACGTCAAATTCTTCAAATTTATCTTCTTCTCCTTCTTTTTTTTGTTTAATATCATTATCTTTAAATTCATATTCAAATCGTTCAGGTTCTTCTAAAACTCCGTCCGAACTAACATTTTCTAAGAATTTTTGTAGTACACTTTCATATTCTTTTTTATATTTTGTACTTAATTTTTTTAAAACAGCACAACATTTTACAATTTCTGAGATTTTATTATTTCCATCTTTTATAATATACTTAGGATTTTCAAGATATTTGATAATTGCTTTGTATTGGTCTAAACTTTGGCCTTGCAATTTCCATTTACCAGTCTCCTCATCTTTTACAAAATATTCTTCCATTACTTCGTTCAATATTTTAAAATAATTTGTATTAGACTCTATTTGTATGTATTTTTTTTCTGTTTTATTCTCCTCCCTTTTTTTCATCCAATTCTTCAATTTATTCCCTGATGATATATTCCCAGAAAATGCTTCTAATATGTCTTCATCTTTTAATTTTTTTAATAATTTTTGACTATTTTCATTCCAGTTTTCTGTACCAACAGCATTAGTATTTCTTTCATTATTCATTGTAAAAATTATACTATGTATTTCTGTATGATGTACCCATTCTATATTAATTTCATTATTATTTGGTAATTTTCTCCTCTTAGCTGCAATTTCAGCGTATTTTTTAATATGCCATTTTTGTATTTTTTCGAAAAGTCTTTCGTCAAGTTCTATATTTTCAATATCAATTTCTTTTTCCATTTTATCTTCGTCAAGACCTTTTTGTACTTTTTCTAAAATGGCACTTAGTTTACTACTTTTAAAATCTAGGTTTCCTTTATCTTTCTTAATTTTCCCATCTTTAAAACAGAAATCCAATAAAAAAAGAGTATGAATAATTCTTTTAGGTTTTGTTGTCCATATACTACCTGTCGCAACCTCTTCGAAAATTTCGAATTTTTCACCAGCATCGTCTTTTAATAAAATGTGTTTTTGAGATGAAAATGTTGATGCTACAGCTCTCGACAATCTAAGATAATTTGGGTTTTGTAAACCGTTTAATAAATTTTTTCTTTTTTTCATATCTTTTCCTTTTAAAAGATTAGTCAAACTTTCAAAAAATTCTTTTGCTTTCTCTTCAGTTAAATTTTTTAATATATATTCAGCTGTTCGATGTGCTGTTAAAATTTGTTGCGTTTTTGATCCTAATTTTCTTAAGTTTTGTTGTATATTAAGTATTATTTCTTTACTAAGGCCAAATGAAGATTTTCTTTGTTCTATCTTCTCTAGAACACTTACTACTCCCTCACCAATTTTATCGTCATCTATAACTTTTACAAATTCTATTACTTGGTCTAAATATTCTGTTATTTCATTCGATAATCTTTTAATGTCTTCTTTTTTTTTAGAATTTATAAGATCTTTAAAATCTTGAGTTAAAATTCCACCTAACAATAAATTTATCATATCGATGTTGTGTTCATTATTTTTTTCAATGACACTCTTTTTTTTCTTTTCTTCCTTTGTAGCATTATTTAAAATTTTATTAGGCTTTTGTTCTTCTATATACTCCCTAACAATCTTAACTCCTATCGGTGATAAATCATAATCAAGTACACCTAATTTTACTATTTCCCCATTGATGTAGTCATCCATTTTTTTCAATTCTTTTATGACTTCTTCTATCATAGAAAGTGGTTCCTCACTTGATTTATTTGGTCTGGGTCCAAAATCTGCTTCAACTATTTTTTCTATAGCTAATTTATCCCATTCTGACATAAGCTTTGTTTCGTCTCCTCTTGTTGCCTCTTCAGTTTTGTATTTCTCATTATTTTCTGCTTCTTTGTCAATTAAACCTTTTATTTCTTCAATTATAGCTTGGTCTTCTAATTTATCTCTTTTCAATTTAATAGCATCTTTTAAATCTTCTTTTAAATCTTTATTGTCAGCATAAATTTCCATAGAATCCAACTTTTCTTCTATTTTGTCAACTTCATCTTCAGTCTTGGTGTCTTTTAATTCGTCCTTTAATGTAGTATCTATTTCTTCTTCTTGATCTTTTACACTTTTTTTAAATTCTTCTACTTTTTTATCAATACTTTCATAGTTAACAACATGTTTTTTAAGGTCATCGTCAAGTTCTTTGAGTTTAGTATCAATAGCTTCAACCTTAGAATCCTTGTTTTCGCACATAGAATTAATTTTTTCAATTATTGCTTTTGCTTTTGCTTCACCCTCCATTTTTTCCTGATCTTGTTTTTCAATTAAATCTTTTGAAGCTTGTATCTTATCCTTAGCTTCTTCTGTAGTATTTTTCAATACTTCATTACTTTCTTTTAACTTTTTGAGACTACTCTCATTAAAATCCAAAATTTTTTGTCTACTATCACTAGCGGCTTTTTGAAGCTTTTCATTTGAAAGTTTTGTAACCTTTTTTAATTCTTCATTTGCATTATTTAATTCTTGTAAAGCAATATCAGACATTTTATTGATCAATAACAATATTTTTTTTCCGTTTTTTTTTCTACGTTACTATTAAGATGTTCAAAAAAACTAACACTTTTGAAAAAAGATGCGAAGAATCCGGGAGGATTCGTAAAAAATATCCAACTAGGATACCAGTCATCGTCGAGAAAGACCTTAGAGAGAAAAGTCTACCACAGATTAATAGAAAAAAATATCTTGTACCACAAGATTTATCTGTAGGAGAATTTATGTTTGTCATCCGTAAGAGAATTAAATTGTCTCCAGAGAAGAGTATTTTTCTATTCATAGATGGTTCTTTGCAAAATACTTCAGCTAATTTAGGTAAAATATATGAAGACCATAAGGATAAAGACGGTTTCCTATACATACTTTACTACGGGGAAAGCACTTTCGGTAATTAATAAGGTATAAAGAATTTTGTACATAACAATAAGTATGCCTAAAAATAAAACCGGAGGTAAAAAAAGTAAAAAAGGAAAGAATGATGAAGAAAGGAAATTTATTACTATCAGTAAAGAAGATAAAGATTGTCAGCGTTATGCTGTAGTAGAAAGAGCATTGGGTAACAATCGTTTTGAACTAAAGTTTTTGAATGGAGAAACAATCCTTGGTATTAAAAGAAAAGCGATCAGAAGAAAACAATGGATTAATGCAGGAGCAACTGTAATAGTCTCTCTTAGAGATTATCAAAAGGATAAATGTGATATCATACATCTCTATACAGATGAAGAAAGTAGAAAATTAAGAAAAAAAAGAATCATTGTAGAAGAAGAAACTTCAAAAAATGACGAAGAAAATCCATTCGAATTTGAAGAAGAAGTCCAAGTAAATATTGATGATATATAAACAGATATAAAGAAATAGTACAAAACTTTTCAAAATGTGTCATTTTTGACAATTTTTGAAAAATTTTAATAATTAAATTTTTAATAATTAATTTTTTAATAATTAATTTTTTAATAATTAAATTAAGCTAATCTTTTCCATTTTCCAAAACCTTGGATCAATGCTTTTTGTCCATTAGCTAGGGTAATAACTTGACCTACTTGATATTTACTAGAAGGAGCTGTCGGTGTAAATGCTGGTGCTCCTGGAACTGCTGGAGCTGGTGGGAACAATGATTTACCTGATTTCTTTTTAGGTAGACTTGTGAGTAAAAAGATTCCACCTCCTATAACAGCTGCTCCTATTATTAAAGGCATAATATCAGGGAATTTAGGACCTTTTGCTACTGCTTTTGCAGTTTGTTTAGTGGTAGATTCTACTTCTGTTGTTTTATCAGATGCTACTTTAGCAATAATTTGCATTGCTTTTGCTGCTCCAATATTAGAAATAGATTTAATGGCAGCATCTTGACTAAAATCACAACCTCCTGCAGACATTCCAGGGAACATTTCTACTTCAATAGCTTGTGACATGTCATTATTCTTTTTTTGAAACATTTCTAATTCATTTCTCATTTCCATAGAAATTTGATTAATAGTTTCATTAACAGTTTTGTTGGAAACTTTATTTTTAACTTCAGCTTTACCAGAACCTACTACTCCTGGTTCAGCCACTGCTTCTCCTTTTTGTTGAGCTTCATACTTAGCTTTTAAAGCTTCTTTCATTTTTTGTTCAAGACCAGCACTATCTACACTTTTTAGCTTGGCTGATGATTCTGAAGTAATATCAGCTTTTTGAGATATTTTTAATCCACCTGCACAAGCTGGAGGAACCATAGAATTCATTATGTCAATCACACATTTTCCAATATTATCGTTTCCCATACATAGTATTTTAGCCAGCTCTGCAGCCTCTTTCTTCATTTCTAACAGTGTTTCTTTGGGAGAAATTAACTTAATACTTTGATTAATTTTATTAATTTCTTCTTGACTAATAGTAGTTTTATTAACCATTTTCATAGAAGTTTGATTCATTGTCTTATTAATAGTTTCATTCATAACCTCATTGTCAACTTTACTTTCTGCTGAACCCATAATAATATTACTAAATATTTTTTTTTTGATTTATTCACGTTTACAATATAAATATTTAATGTTATTATTAATTAATGAATATTAAAATTGTTCAAGGAGATGCTCTTGAAGAATTGAAAAAAGTAAAGGATAAAAGTGTAGACTGTATTCTCACTGACCCTCCTTATTTTTTAAGTAAACTTGATGATAATTGGAAATACAAACTTTTAAAAGAAGATAAACCCAATAGTCATATAAAACATTTACCTAAAGGTATGAAATTTGATAAAAAACAAACTAAAGCTCTTTTTGATTTTTACTTAGAATTTTCTAAAATTTGCTTCCAGAAATTAAAACCTGGAGGATGGTTTCTGTCTTTCTCTGCTCCTAGGTTGTATCATGCTATTGCTATGGCTGTTGATATAGCTGGTTTTCAAATAAGAGATGCTATTAATTGGGTTTACACTCAAAACCAACCTAAAGGAATGAGTGTTAATCGTAGTATTAATACATTAAATTTAGATAATGGACAAAAAGAGAAACTAAGGGTTATGTATAAGAATTACAAAACACCAGGTATGAAAAGTTGTTATGAACCTATATGTGTAGCTATGAAACCAGTAGAAGGAAGATTCATAGATAATGAACTTAATTTTAAAACAGGACTTCTTAATTTTGGTGAAAAAGTAGGTAGAAATAAGGTTATAGCTAATGTTGTAACTGTTAATGAATTTGACGATGTGTATGATAGTAATTTTTTAGTTACTAAACCTAGTAAGAAGGAAAAAGGATTTAGTAATATACACTTATCGGTAAAACCTTTAACTTTAATAGAGCATTTATTAAGGATATTTACCAAGGAAGGTAGTATGGTTATAGACCCTTTTTTAGGTAGTGGTACTACGGCAGTAGCTTGCAAGAACCTTAAAAGGAAGTGTTTAGGTATAGAAAGAGAATCAGAATACATCAAAATATGTTTTCAAAGATTAGATACATAAAAAAAAGAGTACGTCATTATTATGATTGAAGAGTATGAATGTCCAGAAGGGAATGATCAAAGTATATTTGAATTAATATTAAGGCTTTATAGAAACGTTTATATTAATCCAAATGATGAAAACAGTATTATTTTAATAAATATGTACATAGATTCTCGAATTCGTGTTTCAACAAAAATGAATCTTACAGATAAAGTAATGTATTATGAAACCATAGGTATGGATGAAAAGAGAGATGAGTTTTTTAATTTTTGGAATAAACATGATTTTATAAGATTCTATTATTTTTATAGAAGAAGGTATCAATATATATCTGACGAAAATAATAGGTCATAATCTGTTTTTGGTGTTATTATTATAGTATAACTTTTACAATCAGTATATTTGTTGGAAGTAACTACACTCCATGGAAGTTCCCTAGAGTTTTGAATTCTTCTAAAATCAATATAGTTCATCCAACTTACAGTATCTTTAAAAACTTCACCGGATCGTATGTCTACTATCCCACTATCAATGATAGTTCCATACTGGACATACGCTTCTCCTTTACGTTGATAAGAAACTTTTCCAAGTTGTCTCATACTATAATACAACATTTTTTTTCGTATTAAAAGATTCATGTAGTGGCGGAAATGACTTTTTTGATTTGTGCATTCGTGGATCGGTGTACCTAGCTAGTGTGCAGTGGTGGATCGGTGTACATAGCTAGTGTGCAGTGGTGGATCGGTGTACCTAGCTAAGGTACCAAGACCCTCTAAGGGTCTAACAGATGCCTTAAGGGGTCAAGATGAGGCATTAAGGGTCTGGATTCAAGATTGAGGATTTTCAAAAATTCGATCCCCAAGATTATCGGGAATAGTATAATTGTAGAATAAGAATTGGGATTTGCGCATTCGCGATTTCATATCCAGGATTGAGGATTTTCAAAAATTCGATCCCC
>Ga0315315_10000932_pt1 | contig 26227 bp, 25 predicted proteins | sample M140m3416metaG_FD_203699 | JGI IMG/M metagenome (GOLD analysis project Ga0315315, IMG submission 203699) | Ammonia-oxidizing marine archaeal communities from Monterey Bay, California, United States - M1 40m 3416 | ecosystem: Environmental > Aquatic > Marine > Intertidal zone | place: USA... | reverse complement strand
AGTGTATATATGAACGGTCGAATAAACATTATGGGAAAAAATAATACAAATAGATTTTTATTATATGAAACACCTACTGTAAAAAAATCAACAGATTATAAAGATGCTCTCGTTGGAAATTTTCACGCCAGTCTTTTATCTAAAACTTATTTTTCTGCAGCCAATATTAATATCCTCCAAAACGCCATTATCAATGGTATCTATCAAAAATCAAATGGTCGTTTTAAAATTGGTTATCAAGATGAAGACGAACTTAAAACTATTATGAGAGCAATGTTCTTGCAATATTCTAAAAATTTAGAATGTAATATAAAGGAACAAATTGAAGAATTAAATAAATTTGTTACTGATTATGCTATCCCAAGAGTGTATAATGAAGCTATTAGTTATGTTAAATATAAAAATCAAGTAAGTAATCTTGCAACACCCATTGCTTTACCTGTTTCAAGTTATCACTCCAATACATTGGAACTTAAACCTTTTTTTTAAATATATAATTTTTTTTTATTTTTTTATTTTTTTTATTTTTGTAAAAAAATAAAAAAAATAAAAAATAAAAAAAAATTATATATTTAAAAAAAGAAATATTTATTTGCTTTCGCTTTCACTTGTGCTTGAGATTTTTCTTTAAGATTTTTATATCTATCTGGATAATATTTTTCCATAAAATTATATAAATTTTGTGTTCCCATTGTTAAATTGCAATTACTGCATATGGGTCTTAAATTTTCAACCGTTAAAAGACCTCCATTGTCTTCAGCTACGACGTGTCCACAATGCCATGATGTAATATGTAATTCTTCAATATTACAACAATAGCATTTTGCAATAGCTTTTTTTTTATCATTATAAACATTCCAAACTTGGTTTTTTAAATTTTTTGGTATTTTTTTCTTATTTTTCTTTTTTGGAGCTTTTTTTAAATTCTCTCCAGTGTATTCTCTCACAATATCTTTCACCCAATCATAACAATATTCTTCGTTCATATGGCTATACATCCCTAAATAGAATTTATGTTGATTGCATATTTCCAAATACTCAGGCCATTTTTTAATTTTTCTAATATTTTTTATATAAATATCAACCTGCCAATTAGACATTCGTTCGTTTTTTTCCAATATCATATTTTTTAAATCTTCTACATCATATAATTCTTTATTCAATTCTTTACAATTTTTATTTATTTTTGATAATAAATAACCTATAGCTTCTTGAAAATTATTTTTATTTAAAAAAGGTCTAATATTTCTTTTTTTTGTTGTCCATATATCAGGATATTCCATAAAGAAAAATTGTGCTACTTTTTCAGGAATATTTTTATCTATATCATCAGGAAATTCAGGCAATTCTGTATTTTTATTGATCATTGCGTAATTATATTTTAATTCTTCCATGTTTTCTACCATCGTCAATTCAATATCTATATTTAAATCATTATAACCATGATTACTATATAATCGTTTCATAGCTGTATACCTATGTTGTCCATCTACTAAATAATATTTATTATTACATTGATGAATATTTATTAAATTTAAAAAATTAAAATGTCCATATTTTTTTTTATAAGAATCCTGCACTTCTACTATTTCTTTCACTTTATCATCATCCCTTATTCTCTGTTCATTTGGAATTATTATCTTATGCTGTAATACATATTTAAAAGGTATATTTGCTATTAATCTATTGTTTTTTTTATAATAATTAATAAAAAAATTATTCATTTATACTTATTAATATTTATTTTTTTTCTTTAATTTCTTTATTAATACTTTTTAATTTTTTTTCTTTCCATATTGTCTGGTTCTTCTGGCTCGTTGGTATTTTTCAAATTCTATTTTCAATTCTTTTAATTCTGATTTCCACATATCTTTCAATTTTGTATTCTTTAATATTTCAAATTCTTTCATTTTTTCATCTTTTTCTTTCAATAATTTTGCCACATTCTCTTCTTCTACTTGTTCAATACGCATCCCTCTTAAATATTTATATTCTTCATCGCCATCCATCACATCATAATTTCTCGCTTTCAATAATGCAATAACAGCATCCTTCTTTTTTCTTCTCAAATCTATTTTATCTTCACATTGTTCCAAAATAAATTTTGCCTTATTCGTCAATAATTTCACTTGATATTCCATCAAATCTAACATATATTTCTTTCTTTTATTGTATCCCAAAAATCTTACTTTATAATAATCATTAATTATTTCATACACATTTTCATATTTCTTCAGTCTATTCTTCTCCGTAAACAAATTCATATTAGTCAATGATTTTGTTACCGTCAAATTCAACGTTTTTTCCAACATATTGATGTGTTCATCGTATTTTTTTGATAATAAATTTGGCAATACCCCAGGATAAAACTTCAATGTAAAATCAATATCTACATCTGTACACATATCCTGCTTTTTCTTTATTACTGGAGTTTTCTTCTTACCAGTTTTTGTTTTATCAGACATTAAATATTCCAAAAACTCATTGTAATCAGTAGTCCATGTTCCAATGGGTAATTCAGTAATTTTAATTGTATCTGCACTAATCACTTTATATTTACCCTTAATCAAATATTTATTTTGTTTACCATAATTCTTTATTACCGTTCCATTGAAATTCTCATAATAAGGATGTAATTCTATATTTGTCTGTTTACCATTGATTTTATTTTCCATATATTTAATTATGTCTGCAATATTATAAGATGTTCCTTCATAACTAAATCCTGTTCCAATTCCTTTACCACCATTTACTAATGCAAATGGAATAATCGGTAAGTAATATTCTGGTTCAACTTTTAATCCATCATCATTATTATAATTTAATATGGCTTTATCCTCATCTCTGAAAATAAATTTTGTTAATGGATTTAATGCTGTGAAAATATATCTTTCACTTGCATGATCTTTACCTCCCATTAATCTCGTGCCAAATTGACCATTCGGCATTAAAACATTTGCATTATTTGAACCTACAAATTCTTGTGCCATACCAATTATACTTTTAATTAAACTCATTTCACCGTGATGATAACCAGAATGTTCACTAACATATCCAGCCAACTGAGCTACTTTTATTTCATTCGTCAAATTTCTTTTAAAACAAGAATACAAAATCTTTCTTGTGCTTATTTTCCATCCATCTATCACATTCGGAATAGATCTGTCACAATCATATTTTGAAAAATGCTTCATCTCTTTATCCACAAAATCAGTATATGTTATATTACTTGTATCTGAATTTAATACTTCATCTTTATCATAATTTCCCAACCATTTCTTTCTATCATCTGCACGATGTTTATTAAATACTTTATCTATTGAATCACTACACGTATCTCCTTCATATTTAAATGTAACCATTTTTTTATTCTTAAAATATTGTTTAAATTCTTTTGAAGAACTTGTTCCCAAACCTTTAAAATATTTTATCTTCCATCCTTTACCTCCATCAGTAACTTCTTTCCATTTTTCATATTTACTTTCATTATAGAAACTCAATTCTTTTTTCCCTTTTTTTGCCTTTAAAATTGGCGTGTTCATAAAACCTAGAAAATCATCAATCTTAATTAATTCTTTCCATTGCGAATGAAACATATTAATACATAATCCTTTAATATGTGAACCATCCAAATCTTGATCTGTCATAAACAATACTTTTCCATATCTCAAATGTTTTTTAATCAATGGTTTAGTATATACTTTTCCAGTTTCCAAACCTATTATTTTTTTTATATTTGTAATCTCAGCATTAGCATTAATTCTCAATTGTGAAATATCTTTCGTGTTCAACAATTTACCTTTCAATGGAAATACACCAAACCAATTTCTATCTTCTTTACTCAAACCTGATACAATCCCTGCTTTAGCTGAATCTCCTTCACATAAAATTAATATACATTTATCACTATCAATTGTTCCAGCTTTATTAGCATCCATTAATTTTGGAATCCCGCGAATATTTGTTGTTTTCTTTCCATCGTTTTTCTTTGCTGCTTTACTTGCTTTCACTTCATTCAATGCTATAGCTGAATCCATCACACCCATCTTCGCCAACTTTTCAATGAATTTATCACTCACTTCACATTTCGAACCAAACTTTGAAACAGGTGTATTCATACATTCTTTTGTTTGACTATCAAATGCTGGATTTTCAATAATACAATTCAGAAATAACATCAATTGTTCTTTAATTGTTATCGGTTTCACTTTAATTTTCTTCTTATTTTCAATGTAAACAGACATTTTCTTTACGATTTGATTCATAATATAATCAACATGCTTTCCTCCCTTTTTTGTATTGATACCATTTACATATGATACTTGTGTAAATTCATCCAATGGGCTAATACATACGGCATATTCCCATCTATTATCAGGCTTTTCATACAATCTTTTTGTTTCACTTTTTAATCCAATATACCTATCAATATAACTTTCAAATGTTTTAATAGGAACGGTTTTACCATTGAATTTAACATTCACTGATTTATCTGTAACGGCTGCAATATCCCAAGTTCTCTTTTTAAACATCTGAAACATGTCATCTGATAATCCTTTTAAACCAAATCTTTCGTAATCTGGCAACCAAGATACTTTTGTATAAGGTTTTATAGTTGAATTCGTTACTTTTGGTTTACAAATTTTTCCCAAATTATCTTCAAATCGTTGTTTGTATTTCTTTTGTCTAATATGATCAACTGTTTCAATTTCACCCCATTTAGAATAAATAAGAACTAATTTGAATCCAAAACCATTTTTTCCACCAACTATTTTCTTTGCCTTTTTATCATAATTTGTTCCTGTTCTTAAATGACCAAAAATCATTTCCGGAATCCATAATTTATGTTCTGGATGTTTTTCAATATCAATTCCATTTCCATCATTCATCATCGTAATAACACCTGTCTCTTTATCAACTGTAATTTCAATATTTTTAACTGGAATTATTTTTTTGCTTTTTTTCTTACCATTTAGACGAACATAATGATCTCTCGCATTCACTATACCTTCATCAAAACATTTATATAACCCTGGAACCCAATTATATGATGTATAACTCATTTTTTCATCATTTAACAACCAACCTTTATCTTCATCTTGTTCAATACTCCCAATATATGTATCAGGAGCATCTTTAATATGTTCTATATCTGTTTTCTTTTGATATTTTTGCTTTAATTCTTCAGTTTTAGACATCGTGTTTAATTTATAATATTTTTTTTATATTATTTTAATTAATTATTAATACAAAATCAATTTTATATTTTTTTTAATGTTTTTGGAGGAAATTTATAATTTCCTCCAAAAACATTAAAAAAAATATGGTAATCTATTAGAACCTTTTTAATGTTTTATTTTATGTTTTATTTTATGTTTTTTTTGGGATTCCCAAAAAAAACATAAAATAAAACATAAAATAAAACATGCGTTTGGATATATTTAGTAATAAATAATTTTTTCTAATTCTAATATATATAATGACCAGAAGAAATTGGAAAAGAACTGCTGACCGCAAATACCTTATTAATGGTAAGAAATACGATATGCTCGTTGGTTCCAGACGTCAAGTTTGGAATGGCACCGCATACAAAACCAACCCAGGTAAAAAAGCCCTTACCAAAAAGAACTTGATGCAAAAGAAAAACGGCAACATTGTCTCCAAAAGAAAAAGTGCCACCGCCAAAAGACAAAAGAATTTAGGTAAATACATCGACCTTGCTCGTAAAAATAAAGGCAAGAAATTCCAAAAAATGACAAAAGGTCTTATGAAAACAAAAAAAACAAAACGCAAAAGAAAACGCAGAAAGGGCACTAGAAAACGCCAACGTTAATCGATTATTTTAGTTCCAAGTTGTAATTGTTGTCCATCAGGATTAACAATTACTACTACATCTTCATTGAGGGGTTTTTTTATTACTCGTTCATTAAAATTATTTATATAAAAATTAATTATCTGCATACTTTGCTCTTGAGCACGATTTTCAATTTCAATTAATTCATTTTCAATTTGTCTTTCATTTATTTGTCTCATGCGTATTCTTTCAAGAACTTCTCTTTGATCACTAACTCTATTTATTGCGTTTATTTGTTCTTGTGTATATTCTGTGGAAAATTTATAAATACATAGACCAAAACATACTAGAATAATTAATATAAAAATAATTAAACCGTATTCTTCAAAGATAACACTAATAGAAGCCATTTTTTAATATTTAATTGTTTTTGAAATATTAAAAAATTAAAATCAATTTTCATTTAATATAATATCTATATTATCAATGAAATAAGTTTTACTTACTATCATCTTTGGTTTTGTTTTACAATATTTTTTATACATTTCAATTTTAGTAATATTTTCATCAAACACGAGAGAATTTATAGATTTTTTTATAGATGCCTTTTTATCCCAATCCAAGCACCTGTATCCTTGAATAACTTTATTATTTAATATTTTGATGTATGGTAGATAATTTATTATTATTTTTAATAATTCTCTCTCGTTTGTAGTTTTAATCCCAGTATGAATTTTAAAAAAATAAAATATCTCACTTATTTCTATCTCATCATTCGTATCTGATATTAATTTATTTTCCCAAAAACTCATAAACTTTCTTAAAATAAATAAATGTTTATGTGTCTTATTTTTTATTTTTAAATTAGCATTTAAAGTAATATAAGGAATATTTTGAAATTCTAAAAAACGTTCCCATAAATAATTAATTTCCATATCTGTTATAATAGTTTTTTCTTCACTCTCCACTAAATAATTTTCACAAAACAATTGAATAATATACGATTCATTTTTATTTTCAAAAAACAATATCTTATCTTTATTTTCCACTTTTTCTTTCAAATATTTTTCAGAATTTTCATATCTTTGAGAATAATGCAAAGCAACAGCAACAATATTCAATATATTCTGTTCTATAAAAAATTTCCAATAAGGTTGATTTTCTATTGAATCTTTTAAATCAATCAATCTATATTTATCATATGATTCTTCTTGTAATTTACCAAAATAAAAAGATGAAACAATATCCCCATTATTAAAATAATCTTTATAACAAAATAATATATGGTCTAAAAATGATTTGGCATTATTATTCACAATATGAAATTTATTTGTATTTTTTTTCAAAATATTATCACCAAGAATAGTCAAAAAATATTTAGCTTCCGCCTTTTCATTAAATAATATAGGATATAAATACTTCATAACATTTTGTATAGTAATTGATTCTGGGATTCCATTTGTAATAGGGTTATCTCTTATTTTTTTTATTAATGTATCTTTTATTTCTTGTTTATCTTTTAAAAGTGACTTTTCTTTTGATATTTTGGAGAGAATTTTATACAATAATTCATCTTCACTTATTTGCGAATAATTCTTACCGTCATATTTTATATATAAATCATTTGATGAAAAATATTGAGTTTCGTTTGCCATAAATTTTAATATAAAACTTATTTTCTTGGTGCTTTTTGCATTTTTTTCCATTTCTTTACACCAACATACTGTTTCAATAGGTAGTTTATTACAAATACTATCACTGATTTTTTCTAAAACAAAATCGTTGTTTTCATATTTTTTATACAATTCCAATAATTTATTTAGTGGTTTTTGTAATGTTTTATTCATTTAATTGTTTTTTAATTTTAATTTTAAGTAAATTTTTCATAAGTATTTAAAGATTAATGTAAAAAAATATATACTAATGTCTACATCACCAAATTGTGTATTGGAAATAAAAACAGTTCAAATTGCTCCATTCAGAACATTAATGACTGCTTTAAAAGATATATTATTAGAAACAAATATTACTTTTGAAAAAGATGGTATGCGAATTATTAATATGGACAAATCACATACTATTTTGGCACATCTATTTTTAGATGCAAATAAATTCGAACATTATTATTGTAAATATCCTAAGATTGTTATTGGTGTCAATATGTTTCATTTATTTAAATTAATCAATTCAATAGATAATGATGATACATTAACTATATATATTGAAGAATCAGAATATTCAGATGGAATTGTTAATTATTTGGGATTGAAATTCGAAAATGGTGATATTCAACAATCAAAGAATCAAAAATTAAAATTAATTGAACCTGATGAAGAAGAATTAGAATTACCAAGTGTGCAATTTTCTTCCGTTATTAATTTACCTTCCAGTGATTTTCAGAAAATCATTCGCGATTTATCTAATATATCTGGACGTTTGGAAATCAAATCTGTCGGAAATGAATTAATATTCAAATGCCAAGGACCATTTGCAAATTGCGAACTAAGTCGCACTGAAATGGATGGCATCACCGAATTTGTCCAGAAACAAGATAAAAATACTATCATTCAAGGAGAATTTTCACTTAAAAATCTTGGTTATTTCATTAAATGCACCAACCTTTGTAACTCCATTGAAATGTATCTTGAAAATGATTTACCATTAATTGTTAAATATTCTGTAGCCAGTTTAGGTGAAATTAAATTATGTTTGGCACCATTACCCTGTTAAATTTTAATTATTGTTTTTACTGGTTTTTGAACCAGTAAAAACAATAATTAAAATTTGTTAAATAAATCTATATTATATTTATTTTTTATATACAATATAATAATGGTTATACCTATTATAAATGATAAATGTTTTAAACTCTCGTTTCGCGTTAAACCTAAAATAACTAATAATGGACCAAATATTATAATATTTAAATAATTGTTATTTGTTTCATCATAAATAAAGTTAGTAATCAAATTATTGTTAGTAATCAAATTATTGTTAGTAATCAAATTATTGTTAGTAATTGAATTATTATCAGTAAATTGAATAATAATTTTATATATTGAAAAAAATATTAACAAACTACCAATTAATAATATAATATAATTTATGGGAAAATCATTATCTTTTGAACCTAAAAATATAAACAATGGAGATAATAAAAATAATATATAATTCATATATTATTTTTAATTAATATAATTTGATAATTTTATCACATATAACAATTTTATAATATTTAATAATCTAGATTTAATATTCTGGATTCAATAATCTAGATTTAATATTCTGGATTCAATAATCTGGTTTATGTTTTTTAAAAATACATCCCTGAAATGATACCCCTTCTATTTCAACCAATTCTTTAACATTCTGATATTTTAAAGTTCCTGTCCAAATTTTCAATATACAAAAAGATTTTTTCGGTGATACCGTAATACCATTAATTGTTTTTAATAGATTTTTATTTTTTGTTATTGATTCACCTGCTAACATATAAGACATTTTTTTCCATACTGATGCAATGCTTTTATTTGTTATTTTAAAAGAAAAACAACCACCTTCACAATTTTTTGGATCCTCCCACATAGGTAATATTCCCTTTCTCATAAAAAATAACATGCAATTTTTTATCATTTGGTCGGGTAAACTGTTTTCTAATGCTATAACCTCTTCTACAGTGGAAACTTCAGTTATTTTAATATAACTTTTTAAAGACCAATCAGTGTTATGTGGTAAATGCGCCCATATGACCCATTTATCATAAAGTTTATTAGAACTATGAGAAATTGCATCAGGGGAACTTGTAACAGGGGAACTTTCCATTTGGGAACCTTCCATTTATAATAAATTATATTTATTTCTTTAATTAACTTTAAAATATTTTATATTTAATTTCATCTTCTTCTTCAAAAATTTCTATATTTTGTTTTTCATTTAATTCAATCATTGTAACATTTTTATCTATTATATTGATTTTATAATTTTCATTTAATTCTTCATTCATAATATCTTCTTCTTTTAAAATAAATTCAATAAAGTTTTTATTTAAAATTTTATTACCAACTACATAATATTTATCTAAAATATGATTTAAATCATGTTCATTATCACAATTTAATAATTGAACATTCAAAAATATTTTCGTATCATATTTTATATTTTCTAATTTTTTTCTTAAAGAATTCATTATTTTTTCATCATCATTAAAATCTAATTCATCATTTTTTATTTGAATATATTTATTATCATTATAATTTGAAATAAAAATATTTTTTGCATTTTCTATATTGTTATACAATTCGTCGTTTTCATCTTCTAAATAATAATCTTCCTCATTTTCATATATCAGTAACCCCTTAATTATTTCATTTTTATTATTCAATAAAACTATTTTATAAGTATCTTTATTTTCTTCTTCATTATCATCTTCTTCCGTTTGACATCTTTTCAAAAAGTCATTCAAATACCTTTTACTTTTATTATAAATATTTAAAATATCTAAACCTTTAAACATTAAATATTTCTTTATATCATCCATATTTTTTATTTCATTTTTTTTATATTTACCTAATAATTCTAAACTTAAATACGCACCTGAAATAATACATCCGTTATAAATTAAATCATAAAACATATTTATATATACTTAATAAAAATATGTTTTAAATTACTTTTAAAATCATTAAATTATTTTTTAATAATTTGATAATCGTTGATCACGTATACTTCTCATATCAATACCAGGAACATATGTAGAATCCAATTTAAACCTATAATTTCTTTTTTCTTCTATGGAACCACCACGATTATAATCCGTTTCTACGCCTTTTCCATGATTATAATTTCCTTCTGATGATCCATGATCATGATATAATATAACATCTCTACTTACATTTTTTTGTCCATCATCTCTTCTAATCTTTCCTGTTTTTGGATCTAAATTAAAGGAAAATAATAATAAAGTCACAATTACCGACATTAAAATAAAAGGTATAAAAATTATAATCCAAGATAATATGCCTAAACCTGCACTACATAAATAATTTAAAATAAACGTAAATACAAAAGTTAAAAGTAATTTAACTAAAGCAGTATTATACAAACCTTTAAATGTATCTATAAGAACTTGTGATGCTGAAAATATTAAATAAATTAATGCTGGTGTGCAAATTGTATTAACAATCATTATATATATTTATACTAATAAATTATTATTAATAAATTATTGAAACACCATTAACATAACTACCAACCTCATCTCCAATTTCTCCATCGCTTAAATACTCATAAATTTTACCAACATTTTCTTCACTTCCATAATATTTAACTCCTTCAATTTCAATTTCAACTACTTCTTCCTCTTCTTCCTCTTCTTCCTCTTCCTCTTCTTCCTCTTCTTTCTCTTCTTCCTCTTCTTCCTCTTCTTCCTCTTCTTCATCCTGTTCATCCTGTTCTTCCTGTTCCTCTTCTTCCTCTTTTTCTTCCTCTTCATCCTGTTCATCCTGTTCTTCCTGTTCCTCTTCTTCCTCTTTTTCTTCCTCTTCATCCTGTTCATCCTGTTCTTCCTGTTCCTCTTCTTCTTCCTGTTCATCATCTTGATCCTGTTCATCTTCTTCTTCGCTTGCAGTATCAATAGTAGCATAATCTCCTGCTTTTTGAGCTAATAATATAGTTTTCATAAAATCAGTTTTATTTTCTTCATTCTTTTCCTCTTCTGCAGATTTCGTAATTAAATCGTCTATATCATTATTTATTTCATCCAAATCATTTATTAATATATCATCTAAATTATTAGAATTTAAATTACACGTTAAACCTAATTGCATATCTTTCTTTTTTTTTTCTAAATTTTTTTCAATTTCTTTCACTATATCCTCTTCATTTATTTGATTATCTGTATTTTTTGTTTCATTAACAATCAATTCTATATTATCAGAAACTTTTTCTTCTTTTTTTAAATTCTCAAATTTTACTTCTGCTCTAAATCTAATATTATTTCTATACATAAATAATTCTGTATATTTCTTAGAAATACTACTTAAATTTGAATTTAAAAAATCAATTTGTTTTTTATGTGTTTCTATTTCTTTTTTTAATTTTTCATTTTCTTCAAAAATATTCTTTATAAATGGAATTGTTTTTATAAAATTTTCAAATTCTTTTTTATCACTCTTATTTTTATCTATAATTGATACTAAATGTTTTCTCAAAACTTCATTAATATCATTCATTATATGATCGACTGATAATTCTTTAGACATTTATAAATAAATATTTAATTCCGTTTAATATTATTTTTTAATATATTTAGAATAATTATATGGAAAAATCAAATAATTATGAACAATATAAAGCATGTTTAACACTTGTTATGTCTCAAACAAATTATAATAAAGATGAAGCTATTGAAAAATTGAAAAAATGGGACAATGATTTTATAAAAGTAATTAAAGAATATTTAAATCCTAATTTTCAAAAAAAAAAAAAAAAAAAAAATATTTCACTTAATCAATCTATTATGAGCGAATTAAGAAAATTCAAAGATAAACAATGTTCAAATTATATTAAAGAAAAAAACAACGAATATGAAATTAACAAACTCATATATTTAAAAGAACTTGAAAAGGAAGAAAAACAAGAAAAACAAGAAAAACAAGAAAAACAAGAAAAACAAGAAAAACAAGAAAAACAAGAAAAACAAGAAAAACAAGAAAAACAATCAACTAGTGAAAAAATAAATATAAATATTTCATAAAAATATTATGAATTTTTAATAAAATATATTCATAATATTTTATTAAAATACATTAAAACTGTCTTTTAATATATCTGTTTTGCTTTTAAATACTTCTTTACTTTTTAATTTATAACTATTTGAAGTTCTTTTTTTTTCATTAAATATATTATTTATTATATTCGGTTCTTCATTATTTTCTTCATAAATCTCTGGTAAAATCTTAGATAAGGGTTTATCCACTATCATTATTAATCTATCGTTCGTTAACAATTTTCTATATTGTTGAATTGATAAATTTCCATAATATTTATCTAAAGTATAATATGGACTTGGCGCAGGTTTAATATTTTTTTCATAATTATACATCTTTCCATATAAATTATTTAATAAACTATAGCGTTCCCATAATGTTGATGTATCTATATTTTCATTCTTTAAATATGATAAAGCACATTCTGGGCTACAAAAACAACCATAAACATCTATTTTATCAGCATATATACTTTTTGGTATATATATAGTAGGATTATCAAAATAACATGTACACCAAAAACAATGTGACGATTTATCTGATATATTTTTTGAATTAAGATTTTTTTTTAAATTGTTTAATTTCTCCCACAATTCTTTATTATCATTCTTTTTTAATTTACATTCATTTTTTATATCTTTAATATTTTTTTTTATTGATATTTTTTTATTTTTTTCTTTCGTTTCTTCAATTTGAAAATATTGATTTTTTATTGTATTCATATTAAATGCTTCAGGTTCATTTATATTTGGATCATAATCTATATTTGTTATATTGTTTTCTTGTTCCAATTCTTTATTTGACGTTTTTAAATGCAATATAATATTTGGCGTATAATTTGTATTTACATTATTTTTTTGATTTTTATTTATAATTTTACCTCCCTTCGGTTTCCTTCCTCTTTTCTTTGGTGGTCCTTTTTTCTTTTCTTTTTCATTTTTTGGTTTTGGTTTCCTTCCTCTCTTCTTTGGTGGCATTGTATTTATATCAAATACTTAATTATTTTAAATACTTTTGATAAATACTTTATTTGATTTATACTTTATTTGATTTATACTTTATTTGATTTATACTTTATTTGATTTATTATAACATTTTCTGCATAAAGAATTATATACTTCACTTGATATAACTGTTTGTTCTTTTTCTTTTGTAATTCTATGAGTAAATATTGCTTCTTTGATACAACATTCTCTACAAATACCTTTTAATTTAACTATGTCGTCGCATAAAGGAATTATATCTAATATACTTCCAAATTTTTTTCTTTTATAATCACCGTCTAATCCACACACATACACTTTCTTCTTCTTTTTATTTACTATTGAATCTACACAATCATATAAATCTTCAAAAAATTGCCCTTCATTTATAAAAAATACATCATAATCATTTATAATTCCATTATCAAATTCTTCACCAAATATATCACTTAATTTATAACAACTTTTACATTCAACTATCTTATTATTATGTGTCGCCATAGTTGTTTCATCTGTTCCATATCTATTATCTATTGTATGATTTATTATACAACATTTAAAATCACACGATATATGTTTATTATACTCCTTTATCAATTCACTCGTTTTTCCTGCAAACATTGAACCCAAAATAACTTTCAAATAACCCGTTTCCAAATTATAAGACATTCTGTTTTCTATTATTTAAATAAATAATATTGATTTTAAACCATATTTAAAATTAATATTAAACCATATTTAAAATTAATATTAAACCATATTTAAAATTAATATTAAACCATATTTAAAATTAATATTAAACCATATTTAAAATTAATATTAAACCATATTTAAAATTAATATTTATTATTTAAATAATACAAAAATTTTATTAAATTTTTTTATTATTTAAATAATAAATATTAATTTTAAATATATGGATTACAAACCCTGGATAGAAAAATATAGACCCCAAAAATTCAATGAAATTGTATTAAATGAAGATAATAAAATTTTATTAAAAAATATTATTAAAAATAACCATTTCCCCAATCTTCTATTATATGGTCCACCCGGAACAGGTAAAACAACAACCATCATTAATCTTATAGAAAAATACCACAATTCATATAATAAAAATTTAAAAGGTTTAAAAATACATCTAAATGCTTCTGATGATAGAGGTATCGATATTATACGAAATCAAATTAACCAATTTGTTAATACTAAATCTATGTTTGGTAATGGTATTAAATTTGTTATATTAGATGAAGTTGATTATATGACTAAAAATGCACAACAAGCTTTGAGATATCTTATTCAACAATATTCTTCTAATATTCGTTTCTGTCTAATATGCAATTATATTAGTAAAATTGATAAATCATTGCAAAACGAATTTATAACATTGTGTTTTTGTAATTTACCAAAAAAAAAAATACACTCCTTTTTAACAAATATTATCGTTTCTGAAAAATTAAAAATTTCAAAAAAAGAAATAAAGAATATACAAATACAATTTAAATCTGATATTCGAAGCATGATTAATTATATTCAAACTAATCATGGTAACATAAGTATAAATAATATTATTAATAATAAAATATGTGAAGATTTACACAATTTCATTGAAAAACATACTCCCGATGAAACTATAAAATATATACAAATATACAGTCAAAAAAACAATATTTCAACAACAAGATTTATAAACAAATTTATAGAATTCAACATTTTTAATAAAAAATATTGTTTAAATAATAAATGGTTAGATCTATTCCAAATGGTTGTTCATAATAAAAATATTTCACAAAAATACATTTTACCATTTTTTATTTATCAATTATATGATTTATACAAGTCTTTATAATACATTTTCATTCTTATTTCCAATTTTTTTATAAAAAAATTAGGCGATGGTTTTTTTGGATTAAAACTATTTTGTTTTAAACTATATTCTTCAATTATTGTTTTCAGACCTGTTTTTTTGGTTTTTCTTTTTTTTTCTGTCGCTTTACGTTTCAAACTTTCCATTAAATATGTATTAGATTTTTTTTTTTATAAATTATATATTTTTTTTTATTATAAAAAAAATATATCCTACATTCTGGTAAATACTTTCCTAAACAATAATAATTTTATAAGTATAAATTAAAATTTATAATTATTGAAATTTTATTATTGAAATTTAATAATTAAATTGAAATTATTTAAATACAAAATTAATTATATTAATATATTGATTTAAAGAATGGAATATCTAAATGATGAATGGGATGAATTTATAAATAATACAAATACAAACAAACCATTAGAAAGAGTTTTTCCAGATGAATCTTTTAAGCCTGAATTTAGTAATTTATACATTTCAACACAAACAAAAATAGGTTATTTAAATAAATGTATACCACTAGAAGAAATATTTTGGAAACTACCTATTATCGATTATAATTTACCTCAAGAAGGTATTTTAAAAAAAGTAATAAAAATTAATTCTAAAACACCAGAAGATGTTATAGCTCTTGATAAAAATATTACTAAACAAAAAAATTGCACATTTGATGTTTTATTACAAATTGATTCATTAACAGGAAAAACTACTAAATTTAAAGATATACGAAAAATTACTGCTGGTGTTTCCAAAAAAGACCTTATTAATTTCAGAAAAAAAAAGAAGAGTGCTTTTTATAATTGTTTTGCTGTCATTATCCGTATTAAATATAAAAATAAATTTCATGAAATTAATATTAAATTATTTAATACTGGTAAATTAGAAATACCTGGAATTCAAAATATTGAAACATTGAATATTGCTATCGATATTTTGTTAAAAATAATTAAAAAAAAATGTGGTTATGAATATAAATATTTAAAAAATAAAGTAGAAACCGTATTGATTAATTCAAATTTTACTTGTAATTTTTATATTATAAGAAATAAATTACATAATATTTTAAAATACACTTATAACATACACAGTTGTTTTGACCCCTGCTCTTATCCCGGAATACAATGTAAATTCTTTTATAATAAAAATAATACAATTCAAAATGGAATTTGTAATTGTAAAACTAAATGCACACTTAATAAAAAAAATAAAAAAAAAAATTCCTGTAAAGTTATTTCATTCATGATATTCAGAACAGGTAGTATCCTAATAGTTGGAAATTGCGACGAAAATATATTAGATATTATTTACAATTTTATTGTTGATATTTTAAAAAAAGAATTATACAACAATATTATCTCCAAAAAAAATGAAATTATAAAACAAAAAAATAAAAAATATAGAAAACGTATTATAACTTTTACTAAATAACGATTATTAATAACAATAATATTATTAATAACAATAATATTATTAATAACAATAATATTATAAATATTCTATTTAAATAATTTATTAACAAATTTTAAAGGAGATAAATTTTTATATACATCTTCATAATATAACGTTAACGAATATATCTTTTTTTTATCTACATTGTTTTTCTTTATTTTCTTAAAAAACAAACAAAGTATATGGACTATTTTTTCTATTGTAAAGTTTTTAAATATCATAAAATCTAATAACATATTTGATTTTTTAAAAACTTCATTATCAATATCATTATTCAAATTTATATTAACTAACTCATCTAATACTCTTACTACCAATATTCTTATATCTTTTCTTTTTTCCAAACACAATTTTCCGTCACTAAATAAACTTTTTTTTATAACTAATTTTTCCAATTTATTCATAAATAATATCTTCTTTTTTAAAAAATCCGTCTCTTTACTATCATCGTCTTCAAACCTTTTTTTAAATTCTTCATTTATATCATACACCGTCTTCTTATACACAAATAAACAAGCATCCTTTGAATTTAACTGCAAATATGAATTACTATCTTCTCCTATTTGTCCTATAAATTCAGTGTAATATAAATAACTTTTCCTTAAATGAAAAGAAACCAAATTAATGTTTTTTGTATAAAGCATCAATATCAAAAATATATTCTTTAATAAATCATACCCTCTATTTATTATAAATAAATAATGTTCCTCATCTTTTATTATCATATTATTCGTAATATGTTCCAAATATTCTTGTAATATTTTCACATATTCAAATGTTACCATCCTTGTATCCGACATCTTTTTATTATATATTTCTTTATTTAACAAATTCTTCGTTTTTAATTTATCCATCCTAAATAATTTAAATATTTAAATTATTTAATTTTAACGTTTCATATTATTTAACGTTTAAATAAATACTTTCTATGTATTTTTATAAAAACTTCTTTGTTTTATAGTTAAATAACTATTTAAAGAAATATTTAGAACAAAATCTATATGAGTGAAGAGAATGAAGTTACTACTACCAATTCAAATTATAGATTACCACAAGGTGTAACATTGCAACACTGCACAAAATTATCTATCGTAGAGGATAAACCAATCATGTTCGATTATTGGACTTCCTCTTGCGATAAAGAAGTATTAATTGGAATTAGAGAAAATGGAGAAAAACTCTTAGTAAAAAGTGCCGACGAATACACCAGTCCCATTTCCAAAATTTATAAAGTTGAAACTGAATACATTATTATTACTGAAAATTCCATTTATGTCGTATCTGCCGACATTGAAACCAAGCGTGTATCTTAAATTTATATATATATTTTTATATATATAAAATTAGTGGTAATCAAAAGTAATTAGAGATATATGCAGATTATTTAGAAATAACCACGAACAGGCGACCATTCATGCATAACAAAATGCCTTATGTGATTGTGCGAAGCGTGGTGTCAGTTGTGAAGGTATCACTGCTTATATTACACATTATCCCTGTATTATTTGTACGCGTTTACTGTTAGAATAAGGAATAAAAAAAATAAAATATTTAGAAGATTATAAAAATGATGAATTAGTTGAAAAATTCTGTAAACAATGTAATATGGAAACTATCCATTTAGAATAAAATTATCTTTCTTTATTATATAAGATATGAATCATTTTACAACATCAAATCAACATCAACTAGCACAACAACAAGCCGCAAATGCTATTATTACAATAAAAAATACTATTGAATCATTCCAAAAAAATGCAAATTTGGATCAAGTTGACATTTATAACCTTAATGAAGCCACAAAAATAGTTGAAAGGTATGATAATATGATTCAACCTATAAGTCTTTTTGGACGTATTATGAACTGGTTTAATAATACTAGGGGTCATAAAGTATCTGCTTTTGAAGTGTTAGGTGATGAAACATATGAATGGCTTAACCAAATACGGAATTTAAATATAGCTTGGAGACAACTCAGGGTTCTTGAATCTGATATAAGAAACAACCCACCACAAACAGATGAAGAACGTAGTGAAAAATTAACTACATATGCTAATATGATTAATAAAACATTCATTTTTTTAGGACAAATTTTCGACCGAACCTTAATTTTATTAAAGACGATAAAAGACAGTACTATTTATACTTCTTTACCACCTCCACAATTAAACGAATATATGGTGGCATCTGATGAATTAATTCCTACAACAGCACATAACGCAATAATAAAAAATATCGTGAACCATTTATTTAATGCAGAATTTCAACTACAAAGTGTAGAACAGGAAGAAGCATTTATTTTTGCTATCGATACATTAATGAAAAGTGGGGAAATTCCAATTTCACAGAAAGCACCCTTAGTTAGTAATTGTCTTAATGCTGTAAGAGATTCAGATACTAAACTTCAAATAAAGAACGAAATAAATAAAGTTTTGGAGGGGGTAGTGGTAAACACACGGACAGATGAATCTCTTGTATCTATATTCGATGATCCTGCAATAAAATCTCGTGTAGTTATAAGAAGAGCATTTAATACAGTAGTTCTTGGAGCTAATAGTAATATAAGTGAAACATTGAATAATGATTCTCTTAAGGGTAAAGAAGATGATCCAGAAATTGACTGTATATCACAAAAAGTAGTAGGACTTGATGATAGTGATTATACCACAGCATATGCTTTATTATATTCTCCAGGAGACAATTGTCCACAACATTTAAAATGTACGTTAAACGATATAATAAATCGTAATCTTCCACTACAAGCAAAAGAGGATTTGATATTAATTTGGCAATCATATGGAATGGCTGGTAGAGGAGTAGAAGTAAGGATAATTAATCATAATAGTTATTTTAAAAGAATGATGATGGAATTAAATGAGGATCCTGACGATGCAAGAAAGGGGAGTATCATGAGACATATATGTAGAATAGTATGTATTCCTGATCCAGAAGAAATAAAAGAGCGTGTTTTATGTTTAACTAATGTAGTAGCAATTTTAACTAGAGCATTTGATTATGACTCAACACAAGATAATAGAAGAAACCAATGGAAAACAGTTGTAGATAAAGTCAGTAGAAATATCAGCGGCACGGGCAGCAGCGGCACGGGCAGCAGCGGCACGGGCAGCAGCGACACGGGAAGCACAAAGCAAGGCAGCAGCAAGGGCAGCAACAACGGCAGCAGTAACAACGGCATGGGCAGCAGCAGCAGTAGCAGTAGCAGTAACAACGACATGGGCAACAGGTTTATGGGCAGCAACAACAGCAATAACGGCAGTAGTAGCAGCAGCAGTAGCAGCAGCAGTAACAACGACATGGGCAACGGGTTTATGGGCAGCACAAAGCAAGACAGCAGCATGGGCAGCAACAACAGCAACAACGGCAGCGGCAACAGCTTTACGGGCAGCAGCAGTAGCAGCAGCAGTATCAGTAACAACAGCAGCAGCGATGATGATGATTTTGAAGATGACGGTGACAACACCACCACCACGAGAAGTATAGAAGAAAGAGAACAAGGATACAATGATGGAAAGTATAAAAGACAAAAACGAGAACGCGATTATGGTGGAAGACGAAAGCGTAAGAAAACACGAAGAAAGCTCAAACGAAAAACAAAAAAGAGCAAAATAAAACGCAAAATAAAACGCAAAACAAAGAGCAAAATAAAACGTAAAATAAAGAGCAAAATAAAGAAACGCAAAACAAAGAAACGTAAAACAAAGAAACGCAAAATAAATAAACGTAAAACAAAAAAGTAAATATAATTTATAAATTAATTAAATCTATAAATTATAAAATTTCTTTTAACTTTTTTCTCTGTTCTTCGGAGAGATTTTTCGGAAAATTCACATGAAACACTACTATCAATTTACCTATTTGATCTCCTCTAATCATTCCCATCTTTTCTATAACACTTTTATATCCTGAATATATTATTCTTCCATTCGTATTATTAATAGTATATATTTTCCCATTTAAATGCTCTATTTCAAATTTAAACCCAACCAAAGCATCCTTCAAATCTATTTCCTTATTAATCACCAAATTTAAACCATGTCTATCCAATACATTATGCTTGTCTATCTTTATAAAAATCTTAATATCACCCTGTATACCATTCTCATTAATATTACCTTTACCAGAAACTAATATTATCTCATTCGAATCTATCCCCTTCTGAATATCCACATATATCGTCTCCTCCTCTATCTTTTTAACATTATTCATAACTATCCACCTCTCTATCTTCAAAGGATAATTCACCCCATTATATGCATCACTCAATGATATATTAACTGTTTTTGTTATCGGCGACGGTTTCATTTGATGTCTCGTAAATACTGGTTTTCCATTCCTAAATATATGAACATTTGGATGTCCAGGCATTCCACCCGGACCAGAAAAACCCGCCATACTTCCCAAATCCATCGGACCACTCCCAAAAAACATCTTAAACAAATCAGGCATTTCGCCTTGCATACCGCCTGACATACCACTCGGCATTTCACCATCTGCACTAAAAATATCATTACCACCTCTAAAAAATGGATTACTAATTTTCATATCATAATCTCTCCTTTTCATCTCATCGCCCAATACCTCAAATGCTCTCCCTATTTTTTTAAACTCCTCAGCGTTTCCTCCTCTATCAGGATGATGTTTCAAAGAAGCTTTTCTATAAGCTTTCTTGATTTCCTCAGGCGAAGAATTTTTTTTTACATTTAATATTTCATACAAATTCATTATTTATTTAGTAGTTAGATAAACTTAAATATAAATTAACGAAATTAATTAATAAATGAATATCTCCTATTTAAAAAAATATCAACCTACGTTTTATAAAGATTTCTTCATAGATGAAGAATATATTACACTTCTAAACACTTTACAAAAAATGAACAATCTTAATATTTTATTTATAGGAGACTCTGGTGTTGGTAAAACTTCTTTTATACACGCTACAATCCGAGAATACTACAACTTAGAAAAAATTCCTAAAAATAATGTCCTTTTTATTAACAGTCTTAAAGAACAAGGAATTCATTATTATCGTAACAATTTAAAAACATTTTGTCAAACAACAAGCTCCATACCACTAAAGAAAAAATTTATCGTATTGGATGATATTGATTTTATTAATGAACAAAGTCAACAAGTGTTTAGAAATTGTATGGACAAATATAGTCATAATGTCCATTTCCTTATTTCTTGTCAAAACAATCAAAAAGTAATTGATAACATTCAATCAAGATCTATTATTATCAAATTAAATAAAATCAATGAAAAAAGATTCAATGATTATTTTAAAAATATAAAAAAAAAAGAAAATATTAAAATTACAAAACAAGCTGAAAAATTTTTATTAACTATATGTAAGTTTTCTATTAGTAAATTGCTTAATTGTCTTGAAAAATTCAAATTATATAATAAAAATGTTGATTTAGAATGCGCAAAAAAAATATGCACTAATATAAGTTTCTTAGATTTTGAAAAATACACCAATTATTGGATTGAAAAGGATTATATTAACTCTATTGAGGTAATTATGAATATTTATAAAAAAGGTTATTCCGTTTTAGACATTTTAGATAATTACTTCTGTTTTATAAAAATAACAAATATATTAGAAGAGGAAATAAAATATAAAACTATCAAATATATATGCAAATATATAGAAACATTCTATTGTCTTCATGAAAATGAAATTGAATTAGCGTTTTTCACAAATAATTTAATCAAGAATCTAACTTAAAAATATTTATTATTATATAATAGATGAGTCAAATATTCAAAAAAAAAATTGAAGACAAAAAAATAGTTGTTGACTTTTTAAAAACTTATTGTATAAATGAAAAAAATAATGAATATATTTTTTCCCCCATTTCTTACAAAAAAGCAGAATACAATAAAAATATTGATAGTTTCATTGATTTTTTAAAGAAATATTATCATAAATCTAAACAATTCTATCTCAATAGAACAACCACCTATAAAAACTTTTTAACCATTTTAAGACAAGTATGCAACCACTTATGCATATCTTATACTTCCAAAATTTTATACAACAAATCCAAATATAATATCATTTATATCATTTATCTAAACAACGAAACTACAACCGACGAAACCACCACCGACGAAACCACCAACAATTAATTTTTATAGTTTTTTGTGCCTATTTGGCACAAAAAACTATAAAAATTAATTTGAATAACTCATTGTAAACAATTTTGATATATTACTATTACCAGCAACTATTTGCACCTTATTTGAACGAACAAACCATTCATAATTTCTTCGTTTTAATAATTCATCTTTTGGTAAATATACTCCAAACATTTGTCTATCAAAATCTATATTTGTTTCTTTTAATAAATCATCCAATAATATAACACTCCCTTCATTGGTCTTCATACCTATTAAATTACCCGAAATTAAACTCATCATTCCCGAATTAACATTTTTATACAATATTTTATCAATATGACCTTCAAAATCCGCACCACCACTATTATCAGTAGAAAGTAATATCTCCAAATCATTACACATTTTCTTTATTGTCTCATTTTCTTTTTCGCAACCCATTAATCTATGACTTGGAAATAATCTTTTTAATGTTGATGTACTGTTTCGTGAAATAAATTCTCCACAATAACATCCTTTTCTACCTAAATATTCTTTATGTATAGGCATAAAATCATGTAACATTAACATACTATTCGGCATTATTACACCACCATATTTACATAAAAGTTTCATTGAACCCAATGTTCTTGTTCTTGATCTTATTGGCTCCGGTAATTTATCTAAATTAATTGACCATGACGGTAACAATTTTTCATATGTTTCGTCATTTATTAAACATATATTAAAACTATCACCACACCATTTTATAATTGTTTCTACACACATATTTATATAGGGTTGATTCAAATTATTATTTGTTCTTGAATAAAAACTCGCCCAATGTCTCGAATTTTTATTATGTTCTGTATGTATCCACAATATAGGCTTATCGCTACCTTCACCATACAACAAATGTTTTTGAATTAAATTAAAATTTTCATCTTGAAATTCAATTCCTATTTTATTTTTATATTTTTCATATAATATGCCTATAGCTGTTATTAATACAAAGGCTCCTAATAATCTTTGAAATCTCATTTATATTATAAATACATAATATATTTGTTTGAATTATTTTAATAGTTTTAAATTTTTCCACCATAATTTATTTCTTTCATTTTGTTTTTTGTCTTCCATTAATAAATTATATGCCCTATTTGCACTCAATTTTTCTGTATTAGTATTTTCTTCTTCCAGTATTTTTCTTGATGTAAATTTATCCGGAACTTTTCCCTTAGTTTGTTCTCTATATTTTAAATATTGTTCCACATTATTAAATCTCTTTTTATTTGTAAAATCTTCTTCAGTAACTGGAACAACCGTTTCTATATGCGCCTTCTTCAAATCCTCATATTTTAATTTACTAAATATTCCCGAAGAATATGAATAATCTGCATCTGATTTATCTATATAATCTCCACAACCACCATAAGATATATTTTGAACCTTATTATTCAATACTAATTCTCTACTTTCTTTCTTCTTTTGTTTAAAAATAGCATCAAATTCATTCATATTATTTGCCTTTTTTTTCATCAAATCTCTCTCTGATTTTAACCAATCCCCATAACCATTCGTCTTTTTATCTTCATGTGACATATCAAACATTTTATTAAACCAACTATTAAAATCATCTCTCGATTTACCTTTTAACCTTTCTTTTAATAATGTTGTGTTTTTTTCTACTTCAACACTATTACTATCATAATCCTCATTAACTACTTTTTTTTCTGTTTTATTCTTAAATTTATATACATTTAATAGCATATTATATGCTTTACTAAAAAATATAAATACATCTTTTTTTAAACCACTTTTATCTGGATGCGTTTTTAAAGCTATTCGTTTTGCATACTTCATCTCTTCCTCTCCAAAATCATGCTTTAAATTAAATAATTTCAAAATATCATCCAAGTTATAATTATTAATATTCAAATCCATATTCTCCATTATATATTTTTTATGTTTAAAAAAATTTAATATTTTAATTCTATATAATATATAATGAACGATATGGATTTAAATATTAATAAAAATCCTTTCCTATACAATTCGGATAACGATAGATATTATACTAGTTTACGTAGAAAAGGCGATAATGACAAATTTGGCTCTTCATACAAATATGGCTCTTCAGACAAATTTGGCTCTTCAGACATATATGGCTCTTCAGACAAATTTGGCTCTTCAGACATATATGGCTCTTCAGACAAATTTGGCTCTTCAGACAAACAATTTAAATATGGAGAACCAAACAAAAAAGATAAAGAATATTTAAAAAAACAAAAAAAATTAGAAGAAGAAAAAAGAGAAAAAAATGAAATAGAAAATATTTTAAATAATAGTTTCTATAGAAATAGCGATAAAGAAGGAACAGGTAAAGAATTATTTCCACAAATTATACATTATAGCAAATTATTAAAAGATGAAAACAATAAATCTGAAGATAAAAAAGGAATATTATTCATTCAACCTTATGAAGGTAATTTAGATTTTACAGAAAATATTAAAAATAAATTTAAAATAAATGAAGATTTATATATTGATACTGGTGAAATAAAAAGTCTTCCAGAAGATTTTAGTAAAAAAGATAATTCTAGTATAGAAAAAACAACATCAAAACTTCCTAAAAACCCAGATAAATACATAACTATTACATATAAAACATTATCGAATTCATTTGAAAATACTAAAAATAATCATAATATCCCTGAAATATATTTTCCAATTTTATCTATTCTAAATTTAAGTATTAAAGAATATAATGATTTTGATGAGATATTTGGTTCATGGAATAATAATGATAATATATACAAAAATGCAATTAAAGAAAAAATAAAATATGATTTATTAGAAAAAAATCCAAAATTAAAAAAAATAGATGATTTGGATACAAAAATGAATTCATTTTATGAATGTTTGGTAAAAATGAAAGAAATAAAAATTGAAGAAGCAAAATTTATTCCTGATGATAAGGCTTTATTCATTTTATTTCATCATTTAATAATAGAAAAATCATTCTGGATGTTGTTTTCAAAAAAAAATCAGGATTTTTTACTATATGTTATGGAAAGAATTTTAGAAATTATAGATAAAAGTAATATTGAAAAAAATGAAATAGATGAAAATGAGGTGTCAAATTTATATAAAAATTTTGTGAAAAAAGATGGTATTCAAAAAGAAAAAATATTTAATTTTTTTCCTGAGGCAAATGAAAATAACTTAATAATATTATTTA
>Ga0315315_10000931_pt1 | contig 26234 bp, 19 predicted proteins | sample M140m3416metaG_FD_203699 | JGI IMG/M metagenome (GOLD analysis project Ga0315315, IMG submission 203699) | Ammonia-oxidizing marine archaeal communities from Monterey Bay, California, United States - M1 40m 3416 | ecosystem: Environmental > Aquatic > Marine > Intertidal zone | place: USA... | reverse complement strand
ATCAACATCAACATCAGCGTTAGATGCTTCTTTCGCTGTTGAAGCGCAGCCAGCGAGGGCAAGTAAGAGCAGGGCTTGAGTCATTCAGTTCTCCGATGACTCAGCCTATCAGTTGTCCCAATGTGTACTCAACTACATTCACAAACAGCGAGGCCCGGTGCATGGACCGGGCCTCGAGACTGTAAGAAGTAGGCGACTTCTCAGTCGTACATACCGTCAATGATCTCTGCCCAGTTGTCGTAGACAATCCGGCGCTTGATCTTCATGGTTGGGGTGAGCTCACCGTTGTCTTGGTCCAGCTCGCGAGGGAGAATGCTGAACTTACGGACGTGCTCGACACGTGCGAAGCGCTGGTTGATGGCCTCGACGTGAGCTGAGATGCTCTCCTCAAATGCTTTCGCATCTCCGCCGGATCCAGCCAGCTGGTCAGGATCGATGGCCACGACGGCCGAGAGAAATTTGCGTCGGTCACCAATGACCACAGCCTGACTGATGGCCTCGTGCTCCATCAAGGCAGCCTCGATGTTCTTGGGAGCGATGTTCTTTCCACCAGCGGTGATGATGATGTCCTTCTTACGGCCAGTGATGGTCAGGTAACCATCGTCATCGAAGGCGCCGAGGTCTCCGGAGTACAGCCACCCATCAGCATCGAGGGTGGCCTTAGTGGCTTCCTCGTCCTTGTAGTAGCCCATGAAGACATTGCGGCCGCGGACCAAGATCTCGCCATCTTCGGCGATCTTGACCTCAACGCCACTCAGGCGCCCTCCGACCGTTCCAAAGCGAGTCTTTCCGGGGAGGTTGAATGTGGTCGGGCCGGAGTCCTCAGACTGGCCGTAGACCTCAAGAATCACCACATCGAGGCTGGCCATGAACTCGAGCACGTCGGGTGCGATGGGGGCCGCTCCGCTCACACAGATTCGAGCGTTACCCATGCCGATCGCCGGCTTGAGCTTCGAGAAGATCAGCTTGTTGGCGAGCTTGTATTTGATCGCCAAGAGGCCAGAGATGGGCTCTCCTGCACACTTTTTCTTGGCTACCTCGGTGCCTGTACGGCGAGCAAAGTTGACGAGCTTCAGCTTTACGCCTGTGGCCAGCTTGAGCTTGGATGCGATGCCTGCGTGGAACTTCTCCCAGACACGTGGAACACCAAAGAAAACAGTGGGCTGTACTTCCTTGAGGTTGTCCGGCATCTTCTCGATACCTTGTGAGAAATACACCCGCGCCCCTGATGTGATCGGTGCGTGCAGGGTGAACATCTGCTCTGCGATGTGAGAGAGCGGAAGGTAAGAAAGGCTGGTGTCGGTGTGCACGTGGCCCACCATGTCGATGGCAACATCGGCGGTCCAGGCGAGGTTGTCGTGGCTCAGCATGACGGCCTTGGGTGGGCCAGTGGTGCCGGATGTGTAGATGAAGGTCGCAGGGTCTGCAGGGTTGAGGCCTGCGACTGCTGCATCGATGGAAGCCGCATCTACTGAGTCGCCAGTGGCGAGAAAATCAGCCCAGGTTTGAGTGAGTTCATCATCTACTGTGGTGCCGTCCATGAGGACGACGCGCTTGAGGTGAGGCAGATCGGCACGGACTTCGTTGATCTTGTTCCACTGCTCTTCATTCTCGACCAAGGCAATCGGGGCCTCAGAGTGGTTGAGGATGTATGCGATCTCTTCAGGAGAGCATGTCTGGTAGATACCGGCTGGGATGGCGTTTATGGCCATGGCCCCAAGATCCATCTCGCACCACTCTGGGCGATTGTTGCCGAGGATGCAGATGACTTGGCCGCCTTGCACGCCGAAGGAGGTCAGTGCGCGTGCGACCTGACGCACGTTCTTGGCGTAGTTAGCCCAGTTGGTTGGCTCCCAGTCTTGGTCACCACGAACGTAGTAGGCAGGGTCGTTGGGGCGTGTCTGAGCTTGCTCAAAGAGGCGCGCAGGAATTGTGGGTGCAGCCATGTGTGAATCCTCGTTCAATAGCGGTGAACTGAGGCTAATCGGCGGCTGATGTCGGGGCCATTACAGGCCCCGACATCACAGCCACTAAAGGCCTTTTAAGCTGTCTTTAGTTTTCTCATCCACAAACTGCTCGATGAGCTCGCTTCGCTTGCCGGCCCGCTCAGTAATCTCCGACTCAAGCTCGCTGAGGTGCTTTTGCATCTTCTCGACGCGCATCCTTCTGTGAGATTGCTTGGCATCGAAGATCTCCTCGGCGAGCTCAACCAACTCTTTTCTGAGCTGTGTACGTTCACCCTCGTCGGCTGCGTTGTACTCATCGAGCGCCGACTTGAAGTCTCCCCTCAGTTCACGCATTTTCTCTTTCTCGGCACGAATCTGGGGATCGTTCTGATCGGGTCCCTCTCCGAAGTGGTGCATCACACGCCGCATCGCATGTCGAAACTCTTTGGGGTTTTCCTGACGGAGCTTCATGAGTTTGTCGTATTTTTCGGGATGCTTAGCGCGTACTTTTTCTAGTGCCTCGCGGACCTCAGGCTTACCTTCGCTGTGTGGCGGTTCAGCTAGCGCGAGTGTCGGCATGGTTGCCACAAAGGCTGCGAGTATGATCTTGTTGATTGTCATGATTCCTCCAGGTTGAAAAGTGCGATCTCCATCTCAAGCAAGGCAAGCTCTGAATCGATGGAATCCTCAAAGAGATCGATTTCTTTGACGGTGATTTGTGTATGTAGCGGTGAGTCGATGGCAGATGGTGCGGGTATTGAGGTGCTGCTTGTGAACTGGAATCCGAGCAGGATGGCCGCAGCGATCAGAAACACGATTGCCGGGGGGCTGAAGCGCGGCTTGATGGGCGCCATAGGCTCAGATTGTTGCTGCAGGGCAGGCTCGAGAGCGCTCAAGGTCTGAAGGTGTTCCTGTACGACTGTTCGGCAGTCCATGCACTGCGCTAAGTGCTGCTCAAAGTCAGCAGGAGCCTCACCAAAGGCAGCAAGTACAGCAGTGGTTTCTGTGTGCGGACAGCTCATTTCTGCCTCCCAATATCTATGAGTTTTTCATCCAGCAGGGCTTGCCTGATGCGCTTGAGAGCCCGGTGCATACGACTGAGCGCGGTGTTGATGGGTGTGTTCTGGTGCTCAGCGATTTGCTTGAAGCTAAGTCCATCGTAAAGACGCATCCTGACGACCTCGGCGGTTGGAGCATCGAGTGTGCTGACCACGGCCTCAAACACTCGATGCACATCGGCTGCCATCAGAAGTTGGTCTGGATGTCGGAGATCAATGCTGGACGGCGTGGTGGCCTCAGGATTCTGAACGAGCCGTATCTGCGTTCCAGAACGTCGATAGTGGTCGATTATCAGCCGGCGTGCGATCTGAAAGAGCCATGCTTTGAAGGAGCCTCTCTCGTCGTAGTTGTCGATGCTTCGTGAGACGCGCACCCATGTCTCTTGGTAGAGATCTTCTGCTTCTCTACCCACGCGGTTGGTCAGCATTCCCATCAGCGCTGGCCTGTGTCTCACCATCAGCTCAGCGATGGCGTCGCCATCTCCTGCTTGGTGGGCCTGTATTAGTGCTGCATCACTCATCGTTAGTAGGAAACGTTCTTTAGGTCAGAGTATTGCGGGCAAGTTTTATTTTTCTGATCCTTTATCGATATAGCCCAGGCTCTCGAGGTCTCCTGCGACCTCGGCATCGAAGCCCTCTATGGCGCTGTCGAGATCAGACGGTATGGGTGCCCAGCTGGTCGTGATGTGCAGCGTTCTACCGCCGAGGTGTGCCTTCAGGAGCTTGTCGGGCTCGCCGGGCTCGGGTCGCTCACGGTCGATCAGCGCCAGCGTGTGAGACTCCGTCCGACTGCCAGCCTTGATCTCAATTTCGATCGTGTCGGGCATGTTCGCTGGCGGCAACAGAAAGACCTCGACCATGCCGCGCTGCTTTGGCCACCGAACGACGGTCTGATCGTCTTCGATGGTGATCTTGGCCTTACCGCGCATGGTGGGATCATCACCGACCCAGGCGGCGGCCATCGGGGACTTGACCCGGACTCGGACGGCGCTTCCTTGGCTTGCCTTGTTGAGCACCAGGCGCCACACTTGTGTGAAGGGTCGGTCCAGGGCCTTGCCCAGAGCGCGTCGGCTCAGGTCTGGGTCGTGGTCCGAGATAATGTTCTGCTGCTCGCCAGGATCGTCACTGAGCGCGTAGACCTCTTCTTCACCCTCGTGAACTGTGTACTTGATGCCCTCAGTCAGGCTGCCCCAGCGTCGGGAGCCATACAGGGGCCGCCCAAAGCTCAGGGGACGATCCTCAAAGCGCTGGGTTGTGTTGCCGTTGGCCAGCCCGCGGAGGTCCTCGCCGATCATACCGGCGCTGTCGATTCCGGTCATAGCGGCGAGAGTGGGTGCCACATCGAGCAGGCTCGTGGGCGTCTCGAAGCGTCCGGCCTCGACGCCTGGGCCCTTCAGGATCATCGGCACACGCAACAGCTCATCGTACAGCGTGTGCCCGTGCTCGAAGCCGCCGTGCTCCCAGAACTCCTCGCCATGGTCGGAGACAATCATGACGACGGCGTCGTCCTTGAGGCCGGACAGGAAGCCAGAGAGTTGATCGTCCAGGTAGCGCAGGTTGTTGTCGTAGCGTCCGCGGACGTAGTCCTTGGCGACTTGACCCTCGGACCGGACCACTCGGGTGACCTCGTTACGCAGGAAATAGCCTGTATTGGCGAAGCCCTTCGGCGTGTCTCCAGCAAACATGGACCGATACTGGAGGGGTTCGGTGTAGGGCAGGTGCATGTCCATCAAGTGGAGCAGCAGGAATGTGGGCTGATCGTCGTGGGCAGCCAGAAAGTCCTCGCCACGCTGAATCTGCATGGAGCCCTGTGGCCAGTTGATACAGCGGTGTGTTCCCCAGCCCTCAGCCATCTCGAAATTAGAAGAGAGATAGACGTTTCCGGCCATCATTCCAGTGGCCCAGCCGGTCTTTGCGAGCCGGTCTTGGAGGCGATCCAGCCTGTCCCATCGTTCTGGATGGGTACCGGTGACCATTGTTCTGGCGGAAGGCAGTGTCCAGGGAGCGACAGACCTAGCCTGAGTAAAGACGGCGGCATCACTGGCCCAGGCATCGAGCTTTGGGCTCGTGTCTCTCTCGTAGCCGTACATGCCCATGGCATCGGCCCTGAGCGTATCGATGAAGATCAAGATGGTCTGGGGAGCATCAGGATCTGCGCTGTACAGGGTGGGCTCTGCGATAAAGACATAGTCGAGATCTGTGGTCTCTCGCGGGCTGGTCTCGAGGGTCAGCATGACGGACTGACCGCTGTATGACGAAAGGTCAATGCGGTGGGTCTCGCGGGCTCGGGTGACCTCAACTTGGTCGAGGACCACAGCATCTTTACCCGTGCCGATCTTGACTGAGATGTCAGCACCATCAGACTGCACACCAGGTATGGCGATTTCTGGCGGGATCACCGATGAGTCAAAGCGAAGCATGCCTTGCTCAGGCACCGTCACCTGGTACTGAATCGCGGACGGTGCGGGCAAGTGAAGCCCATGGCGACTGGTGTCACCGACCTGGACGGAGCGAAAGACAAAGTCAGCCAGATCCGTGTCGCTCATATCTCTGTTGAGACCTATTTCTCTCTCGGCGGCTTTCTTGTACCGGAGGCTGTACTCGTTGGGGCCCGGAGGTCCTGCGGCGACGGGACGCCTCACCTGAATACTGTTGGTCGTGAATGACCAGGTGTGGAGCTTGTCTGCCGACTCGAGACCGGAAGCGGGCTTGACCTTCTTTGGTTTCCCCTTGCTGCCAACGCGATCAAGTCGCATGCCTGAGGGTGGTCTGTGGAAGAAGAGTGTGCGTGGTCGGACGGGAAGGGCTGTCTCCCAGGTCCGGACACCGCTGACGCTGTGGACGATGCGCCAAGGTCCAGTGACTGCGACAGTGTCTGAGGGTGTCTCACGAGAGGCGGCTGCAATCTCCATCGAGACCACACGCTCGGGATGGCGATCGAGCAGGATCGGGGCCCCAGACGCAGCAGCGGCCACCCCGCTCGAGAGCGAGGTGGCCACCATCAGTCCGACGATACATTGCATCGGCGGCGCTATCTTTGCTTAGTCGCGGCGACGGACAAGGAGTCCAAGAAGCCCGAGGAACATTGCGGCGACTCCACCAGAAGCAGGTGCTGTTGAGCAGCCGCTGCCACCATCAACTGTGATGAGGAGCTCTTCAGCGCTGTACAGGTCGCCAGGGGCGCCCACGTTGAGTACAACCCGGTACTCACCCTCTTCAGCGAAGTCGATCTTTGGAGACCATGCGCTGATGCTCTGAAGCAGTGTGTCGCTTCCGACCTCGAAGACATCCCAGCGGATCCGCTCGATACAGCCGTATACACTGGTGTCCACTTGGTTGACCATTTGGTACATGGTTCCGTCGACGGGTTCGTAGGTGAACATACCCTCGAAGTCTTGCGCTGGAGCAGGCTCCTCGCAGACTGTCACGAAAGCAAGCTCGCGCTGAGTGAAGTTCCACTCGCCACATTCTTCTTGTGTACCGGTGACGCTCATGCTCACAGTCCACTGACCAGCAGTTTCGTATGTGTGACACACGGAGACGTCGTTGTTCTCTTCAATCGTTCCGTCACCGAAGTTCCAGGTGATCGCGAGGTCTTCGTTGGTGTCATCCATCTCGATGTCGAAACAGACCTCGAGTGGTGCACCACCGCTGCGCTCAGAGTCGGAGTAGAAGGCAGCGTACGGTCCGTACAGGGCTGTGATGCCCTCGACATCGTCGTCCTTCAGCTCTGACTGGTGGAGTGTGCACGGTGAGTTCGCCCAGTACATCGTGGCGTAGCGCTCATCGATCTCTGGGCAGGCCTCGCCTTCTTCGCAGGAGTGACCCATGCCCCAGAGGTGTCCGATCTCGTGGGTGGCGACACCCTCGAGCGAGTAACCGCCGTTGCACTGACCCTCGCGAATCTGCTGATCGCTGTACCACACGAGATCATCGTTGAAGATGATGTCGGAGTCGTAGGCGTAGGTGTAGGTGTCACCCGCGAGGGTGAAGGCAACGTTGCCTGATGGAAGTGTGAGCGTAGCGCCCAAAATTCCAGCACCGAGCTCTGACGCTGGGTCATCAAAGTAGACGGTGTTCATGCCATCGTTGGTGTAGCCAGCGTTGTGGCCTCCGGCACGGACGCCCATGTACTCAGTGGTGAGCTCGGCACACGGTGCCTCGTCCACCCAGTGAGCCCAGGCCTTGCTGAGTACCTCGACCTCTGTGGCGTCGGCAGTCCAGCTGTCCTCGCTAGAGTCAGACATCCACCACTCAAAGGGGAAGTCGGCATTGCGGTCCCAGACTTTTTTGGTGTGGCGCCATGCGTGAGCAGGCTGAGCCATCAAGAAAGGAAGAATGAGTGCAGAGAAGGTCATCGCACCACCTCGAGGTTGATTTGTTGAAGCCGCTCGAGACTCTTTCCGGGGATCGCCTTGCCATCCCAACCCTGCTCGACGCGGTCCTCAATGGACGCGATCAGATCAGAGAGGAAGAGCTTCTCACCAGCCTTGGGCATGGGAATGAAGCGGTGGTCGTAGGCCTGACGTGGCGCAGGAGCGTAGCGCTGAGCAATGAGCTCGCGGCTGTATGGGTCCATGCGGGCTGTGTACTTGCCTTGGCTCAGGCCAACTGTTGTGATCCGGCCCGAGGCGAGGGTCTCGAGGAAGAAGACGCCTTCCTCACCAACACTGAAGCGTGCAGTGCCCGCCATGTGTGTGAGGTTGCCGCCAAACTTGCCGCCCATCTGATCGACGATGTAAGCGCTGCGCTTGCTGTCACCCTTCAAGGTCTTTGAGACCTCGATCTGTGATCGGGTCCAGACGATGCCGTTGTCATCTTCTTCGGTCCAGACCTCTGTGATGACACCGCGAACAATGCTGTCCGATGCGTCGACAAGCTGTGTGGTGCTCAGCTGAATCATCGTTGTGGCCTGTGCAGGCGTGCTGGTGATTGCGATGCAACCGGCCAGTGCTGCGGCGGTGAGAAACTTCTTCATGGAACGCTCCAATTAGAGATGTGTGCTGAGAGATAAAATTCTTAAAAGCTCAGCGACCCTTATTGTGCGCGTAACACTAAGGTGACGGCAACGCAGGATCTGTCTGAGAGGATCTTTTTTTCTGTCTGAAAATAGGCAGGAAATAGGTTCGGTTAGTAGATGTGGCTGCGGCCACACCTACATCGTGGTACGTAGGGCTCACTTCGTTAACGTGTGGGTAGTCCCGTTAACCCTTACGGGGTTTTCTTGACTGTCAGCACGGCAACGCCATATGCCACGAATGCTTTCGTAACGCTGACCCACGTCCCTTCGAGGACAGCACTAAGGAAGGGCCCATGCCCCGACTCTTCAAATTGCTGCAGTTGCTCCTGATGCTCGCCGTCATTTCACCTGGCGTCGCCCTTGCGTCCGTTACCTCCGGTACGGTCAAGGGTGTCACTGTGGATGAAGATGGTCTGCCGATCCCAGCAGTGCTCATCACCCTGACTTCCGACAACCTCATGGGTCAACGGCAGACACAGACCGACGCGAATGGTCGGTTCTATGTAGCCGAGCTTCCCCCTGGTCAGTACAACCTGATCGCGGACAAGGCTGGCTTCACGAAGAAGTCGTATCCAAAGCTCGAGGTCAACATCGGTCGCAACACGATCCTCACCATTGAGCTGCCGCTGCAGACTGCTGGTGAAGAGATGGTGATCGAAGAGGCTCGGCCGACGATCGACACGGAGTCTGCAACACGCGGCTCTGTGCTGACCAAAGAGTTCCTCGACCGCATTCCTGCGGGTCGTTCATACCAGCAAGCTGTTCAGATGGCTGCCGGTGTGACCGGTGGCTCGAACGCCAACATTGGTGGCGCGAGCAGCCGCGAGAACACCTACATGCTGGACGGTGTGAACATCACCGACCCGGTCACAGGTACGTTCTCACTCAACTTCAACTACGACGCCATCGAGCAGATTGAGGTGCTCACAAGCGCCTTCGATCCCGAGATGGGGTACAACCTGGGTGGAGCGATCAACGTCGTCACCCGGTCCGGCGGAAACACCCTCGAGGTGAACACCGGTGTCTACTACACCAACGGTAACTGGGCGCCCAAGCAGGATGCCCGCTACGCCGCTGACGGTGCACGGCTCTCACCCACCGACTTCGATCGGACCAGTGAGACTCTCCGCGCCGGCGCCACAGTGTCCGGCCCGATCATTCGCGACAAGGTCTGGTACATCGCATCGTACCAATACTCTCGCTCGCTGATCTCCAACGTGGGCATCGATCTCCCTCGTGACTTTGATGGCCACTATGTGTTCACCAAGCTGACGGCTCAGCCTTCAGCCGAGCACCGCATCACGCTGATTGGTCAGACCGACCCTTCTACTATCGACAACCTCGATCAGTCTAAGAAGAACGTCGAGCCTGAGGCGCAGTACCGTCAAGCCCAGGGTGGCTTCTTGGGCTCGCTGCAGTGGGACTGGTTCATCTCTCCCGAGATGTTCTTAGAGACCAAGACGCTCATCCAGAAGTCGTACATCGAGCAGTACTCAGTACCGTGTACACACGACGAGGACCTCGAGTACCACCCGTGCTCGCCGACTGAGACTGAGAACAACATTGACTTCACCAGTCCTGCACGGATTGGTCTGTACAATGCCTATGACAAGGACAACGCAGGCTTCTTCTACTTCGATGACCGCTGGCGGATGTCGATCGAGAGCAAGTTCTCCATGTTGCAGGTCGAGTTCGCAGGAACACACGACCTCAAGACGGGTGTTTCATACGCATTCACCAAGTGGGAGCAGAGCTACGGAAACTCCGGCAACGTCTACTTCTACGACCTGAACGCAGTCACCTACGACCCCGACACTTACCAGAACTACTACTGGATTGAGAGCACAGGGCCGTACACATTCTCTGCACGTGCAGACCATGTTGGACTCTTCATTCAGGACGTCTACAAGCCAATCGACAACCTGACCTTCCGCTTCGGTACTCGGTACGACAAGTCAATCCTTCGGAATGACGTCGGCGAGAAGATCATCGATGTCGGACTCTGGGGCCCACGCTTCAGCGTCATCTGGGATCCATGGTCGAACGGAAAGTCAAAGATTGTGGGTAGTGCGGGTCGCTTCAACGCGACTGGTCGCCTCGAGGTCGCGAGCTTCATGTCTCAGTCAGGCACCGGCATCAAGCTGAACCTGGGTGAGTACTTCGGTGAGTTCGAGTCTCCGGCATCCAACAACTACTACTACATTCCCAACGAGAACAACCGCACCGTGGCTGACGAGGTCACTGCACCGTACTCAGACGAGTTTGTGGTTGGTGCTGAGCGTGAGCTCATCCAAGACTTGGCGATGTCGGTGTACTTCACCGGTAAGTTCACGCGGAACCTCTGGACGGCAGACGACCTCAACCTGATCTGGGATGAGGATGGCTTCAACGTCCTCGGCTCACGTGACGGAAGCTATGATAATCGCCTCCGCCTTCGCAGCCCCAACATCGGTCAGCGGAACTACTTCCGTACAGATGTTGGTCTGAAGCGAAACATGGCTGATCGCTGGGCAGTCGAGGGTAACTACTCGCTGAGCTACTCGAGAGGTAGCGTCCTGGGAACACCATCATCGGTGCTCGCAGTATCACCTCAGGTCAAGCACTACATCGACGCGAACCTCTTCACGGATGTTCGTCACGATGTGTCAGCAGGCTTCTCATGGGACATCCCAGATGATCCATGGACAACCCGACTCGGCGGCGTGATCTTCTACGAGAGTGGAAACCCTGTGAGCCGCGCGTACAGCGGTGGCTACTTCAACGGGTCCTCAATGCTCAAGCAGACGGCAGGTACGTACGCTCGTGAAGAGGCATGGTTGAGTGTGAACCTCAAGGTTGACCAGGCTGTTCCGGTTCGCAAGGGTAAGCTCTGGGCAGTTGCTGAGGTCTACAACCTCTTCAACAACCGTCAGGGTGACTCTGCCTTCGTCTCGGGTGACAACCGCTGGATTATTTCGGGCCGCCAGAGCCCAGTCGAGCTGATGCTCGGCGCACGGTATGAGTTCTAAAATGACTAAGCACTACCTTACACTTGGCCTTCTTGGACTTACAGCTTCTGGCTGTACCTTCGACGAGAACCTTCGAGAGAGGGACCTCACCGGTCTGATCAAGATTCCTGTAGAGGCTCTCGAGTCTCTTCAGCTGATCGACCCTGACGGCACACCCATTGTGGACGGCGGCTTCACCGTCGATGAAGACGGCGCACCGATTCTCGACATCACCGATCAAATGGGTCTCTTGGGGCCGGTCTACCTCGGTGGCTTCGCGTCTGTTGAGCCTGGCCACTACGACTATATGCACCCGGAGATGGGTCCCATCCTGGACTCTGACCGTCCCGGAAACACCTACCCTTACGGTGGCACTACGGTGGGTCGCTTTGACTACGCCTGCTACGAGCAGCTCCGCTGCAAGGTCGTGACCGGTCGCTACACGGACTACCAAGAGATCCTTGATTTCTTCGAAGACGTTGTGCAGGAGCCCGTACTGGCACCTGATGGCCAGCAGGTCACCAGCGGCGAGACCTATCGTGAGCACTGCTACACGACAGAGTACGTCACCGGAGACAACGAGGTCTCATTCATCGATGACGAGCCTCAGGCCGACGTCAGCCCATACTTCAAGCCTTACTTCAGGCTCGATGGTGATCACTACGTGGCAGATGTCACCATCCCTCACACACTCTTCGTTCCTGACATGGAGCTGTGGGGCTGGGTTGATATGCCGTCAGCGCGGTACAACTACGCCACCTGCAACCCTGCAGAGGGTAACCAGACTTATCGCTACACCGAGCAGTTCTACGAAGGGTCGAGCTATCCTGACCTGTTGAACTACCCGGGTACATACATCGATGAGGGTGACTGGGTCGCGAGTCCCGTTTCCGTTCCGGATCCGGACGAAGACTTCGAAATCATCTTCGACTTCCACTTTGAGGGCTGAGTCATGATTGGAATTTTCAGTGTCATGTTTTTGGGCGGTCTCTCTGGCTGCGATCGCAACGCAGAGGATCTGGTACCTCAGCCCTCCAGCGACTTTCCTGGGGTCATCGAGATCGGTGAACTCGAGGTGGTTGATGGGGACACACTCAACTTCTTCTTGGACCAGCAGCGGGGTACGCTGAGCCACATTCAGCCCGCTCTCGACAATGAGGCGGAGCTGCTGCTCGGTGATGCCGATGCTGCAGAAGCTGAGGGCGGAATTGCCTCAGGTTACGAGTTCACGGGTTGTCCGGAGCTCGAGGCAGAGATCAACGGTCTGACTGCTCAAGAGCGTCGTGACTGGTATGACGCTCACGGAACCCTCGACTGCGATGAGTTCATTGCTTCACCTGATGGTGACTACAACAACGATGCGCGGCCGTACTACTACGGCCAGCTCGGTCGGTCTCCAGAGCTCACCCAAGGTGGCGCTACGTTCACCTTCAAGGGTACTGGCGAGGATGTCTGCATCATCGTGGACCCAGAGACCGTGTTCTGGAATCAGTCGATCATCAACGAAGGTTACCAGGCTCAGTATCTGTACCAAGACCTCTTCAGCGATGACGGCGACCTCGACATCTTCGCGGGGATGAGCAGCTACTACACTGGTTCTCCAGGCGTAGAGATCGGCGACTTCAAGGGCTTCTACACAGACAGCAAGGGCGAGCTTGTTGAGATTCAGTACGGGGAGTGCTTCCAGACGGGCGCCTCTCAAGGAATGACTGATGCTCACGCGGGTCGAGGAACGACCGAGTACTGCACCGTCGCCACTGATCAGCAAGAGGGTGTCGAATTCACAGTCGTGCTCGAGACCTTCAGCGTGCCACTCGATGACGGTGTCCTCTCCTTCGGTGTCGCCGTCATGAACGAGCGCTGCCCTCGGGTCGATACATCAGAGTGCTTCGTACGCCAAGAGTCACTCGTGCCCTCTACTGTCTCCAACCAGCCACGCAGCTGCACGGACAAGCTGGAGGCTGCACAGTGCGGCGGTCAGCTGGCCAGCTTCTGCTGTGCCAATCCTCAGATGTGTGGTGAAGACGGCCTCGGCGACCGTGAGAATGTCGAGTGCGAGGACCTCCTTGTCGTCGATGAGCAACCTGTCGAGCGCTCGGAGTGGTGTGATTCAACTGGCCTGTGCTGCGAAGACGACAGCGTCATCGAAGTTGAGAGCGAGTCCGGTGGTGGTGGTGGTCCCGGCCTCTAAGGCAGGCCTCACTACTCACGAACAGCGGGCGAGCCTATTTAGGCTCGCCCGCTTTCGTTTTCATTACTCCGTGGACTTGAGCGGCAGTATGATCACGTCTTCTGGTTCACCCACCACAATCTTGACTGCTGGACTGGCCGGTGTGGTCGAGGACATGATGAGTCCTGCGGACTGAACACGCTGTGTCTTTGAGCGCCAGATCTTGTCCAAGCGGACCGGCCGTTGATTGTTGTTGTCTGTGTCCAGGGTCGCGAGATCGATCGCCTGGTCTCTCACCAAGACGAGGTCTACCTGGCCTGCAGAGTCGACATTTGTCAGCAGCTCTTTGGGCTGGAACTGAGCAATAGAGCGAACGGTTGGCGTGCCCTTTCCGGTAACAATGGCCGCGATGAGCCGGGTGCTCTTGCCGCCCGGGCCCGGTATGCAGACTGGCTGTACAAGGCGTGCTTGTCCGTCGGTCGCGGGTCTTCCGCACGCTGTTGCATCCGGCCAGGGCAGTGAAACCTTGAACGGAGGGTCTTGTGCACCGCGGAGCTGAGTTCTCAGCGCCCACAGAGCACCATCGGGGCCACTCCATGTGACCCATCGACCGATTCGCCGGTCGGCCCGCGCAACGGACAGCTGTGGTGAGATGGTGCCGTCTGCGGTGGTCAGGTACTCCGTCCGGCCATCTCGACGGAGCCACACCTCTGAGTGCTGGCCCCGGTGGATGGTGAGCAGTGTAGGGAGGGCCTCGCCTTGCTGATCGACGGGTGATGCGTGGTTGTCTTGGTGGTCGGGCTTCAACTCGAACAGACTGAACCGGTGCGCTGAGATGAGCTTATCCTCGATGTGGACTGATACCGATGCGTCTCCTGTGGACCATGTCCCGCTCGATGGGATCTCAAACAAGGCCTCTCTGCGATGCCCTTGCTGGAGGGTCCAGGTGAGCGCTGAGTCCTGCTCAGGAGGTGTAGAGAAGAGCTGCCGTCGAACACCTGAGGGATCGATAGTCTCAAAGCGTACAAGCCATGGGCGATTGCTGATATCGGGATGGCTCGTGGGCTCAGAGTCGAGGTTATCGACACGGATGAGGACCTGGATTGGCTGGCCAGCCACGGCGCGTTCATGGGCGAGGACCTGAACTTGAGGGGCAGCCCAGGACATACTCAGAAGTGTTGACCACAGCACAATCACTTGAGGTGATCCTTGAGCCAGATGATGGCACCGGCCTTGTCCGAGATGTCCCCAGAGATCTGTGCCTCCCGGACATCGCGGAGGGCCTCACCCATGTGTGGACCTGGCTGGACATTGAGGGCATTGAGGTCACGCCCCTTGAGCAAGACGGGCAGCGGCTCAGTAGCGATCCCGAGATGGGCAGCACGATCGAGATTGACGAGCGGTCCGGGTCCACCGGACACGGCTGCCGCAACCTCTGCAAGCATCAATACTTCTGTCTCGTCAGCGAGGCGACGGATCTCTGAGTCGTCCACGGGGCTGGTGAGTCTTTGCCAGCGTGCGGTCAGCTCCAAGACCCGCTTTCGTACGGGAACGCCGTACAGGCGGAAGACACTGAGGTGATCCAGTGTGGCCTCGACCTGCTGCGGAGTCGCATTGTGCAGCATGACTGAGAGCATCAAGATGATCTTTCTTCCCTTACCGTCCACGCTACAGCGTCGCTCGGCCGCTCGGTCGAGTGCTGCAGCGACCTGCTCGGGTGGGATATCAGCGACATCAGGCAAGACCTTGGATGCAATCCTGAGGTCGTGGAGGAGCATCCAGCCCATCGATGGTGCCGGTGCTCGGAGCAGGAGCTTCTCCAGCTCACCCCAGACCCGCTCTGGCGGCAGCGAGAGCAGGCGGGCTTCTCGGCAGAGCACAGCGAGGTCAGGGTGTACTGAGAAGCCAAAGCGCGCCGCAAATTGAACCACCCTGAGGGCCCGGAGCGGGTCTTCGCTGAAGGTCTTGGGGTCCACTGCAGCTAGCCGCCCGCGCTCGATGTCACGGGCGCCGTCAAAGGGATCCTCGATCTTTCCAGTCAAGGGGTCGAGCGCGATGGCGTTGATGGTGAGGTCACGGCGTCTCGCCGCAGACTCGATGCCCATATACGGATTACCGACGACGACGATGTCATTGTGGGCTTGTCCATGCTGGCTGTCGTGACGCGGGATTGAGATGTCGCACTCGACACCATCTTCGACGAGCTTGAAGACGCCAAAGCTTCGCCCAATCTCGTTGACGGAGCCAATGCGTCTCAGCACTTTCGCCAGGTCCTCAGCCTCGAGGCGGTGGACCTCAATGTCGAAGTCTTTAGAGACGATTCCCATCATGTGATCGCGCACGACGCCGCCCACGAGCCAGGCCTGGCCGCCGGCCTTGGCTACAGCCTCGCAGATTGATCGGACGAGTTGAGGGAGTTCCATCAGGACTTGATCACCGTGTTGTTGGGCCGTAGGGTGTACTCGACGTTAGCGCATGCGGTGTCGAAGGGCACTGTCTATAGAGGTCGGATGTTGTTCTTGGTGTTTCTTGTTGGCTCAGCCCTCGCGGCTCCAGCCCCGCTTTCGGTGTCTCCAGGAGACGCTGCATTGGTGTTTGAATTGCCGGCGGTCAATGAGCGTGCAGCCGTGAAGCTGACCAAGAGCACCTCAATTTCGCTGGCTGACTTTGTCGGGATTGCGCCAGCACATGCGCGACGAGCGGTACTTTTACACTTCTATACGCCGAGTAAGGGCACAGAAGCGCTCCCGGCACTCCAGCAGATCAGCAAGCGCTATGCGAGCAAGGGTGTATTGGTTCTCGGTGTGTGCAGTGCTCAGATAGAGCGCCGCCCAGCCAGCACCTGCATACCGGGGACGGCCCCGTCATTTCCAATACTGGACGACGGTCACGGCATTGTGAGCAGTCGATACGGGGTGTCAGACTATCCGCTGACACTGGTGATTGACGCGAAGGGACACGTCTTTGCAATAGGTCAGCCGCAAGGTGCTGTTATCGAGGCAGAGATCGAGGCAGAGCTGAAGGGGCTTCTGCAGGACTGACAGGGGTCAGGGTATCTCGGCCATGACGACCGTGATGTTGTCCTTTCCGCCGCCGTGATGGGCTGCGCGGATCATCTCTCTACAGACCACGCGTGGGTCTTGGTAGTGATTCAGGATGGCCTCGATGTCTTCGTCTTCGATCTCACCCCAGAGCCCATCAGAGCAGAGCAGGAGCCGATCACCCTTCTCGAGCTCGACGGAGAAGATGTCTATCTCTACATTGCGCTCTGTACCGACTGTACGCAGCAGGATGTTGGAGTGCGGGTGGTGCCGTGCTTCCTCTGGTGTGATTCGGTTCTGCTCCACCATTCGGGTCACTAAGCTGTGGTCTCGAGTGATCTGATGCAGAACAGCATCCCTCATGAGGTAGCCGCGAGAGTCACCGACATTGGCAACGAGTGCGAGCTTGTTCTTGTAGACCAGGCTGGCGACCAGTGTGGTCCCCATGTCATTTCCAAGCTGCTCAGAGTGTGCCTTGATTCCGTTATTGGCCGCCTGAAAAGACTCATCGAGGATGTTCTCGAGGGTCTCAGGTGAGATCTGGCTGACACGTCCAAAGCGCGCGACCGCTTCTCGGCAGATGGTATCGACAGCCATGCGACTGGCCACCTCGCCGGCCTCGTGACCGCCCATGCCATCTGCAGCGACATAGAGACGCACATCAGTCGAGAGCTGAATCCAGCCCCAGTTGTCTTCATTGAGAACCCGCAGAAGGCCCACGTCGGTCATTGCTGCTGCATTGGGGGCATCGGAGGCCTTCGGCTCGGCGCTTGTTGCTCCGACCAAGGCATTTCCAAACTCCATAGGGCCCGCATAGCCGCCGTCGATGGCTGTACCCAGTACACTCAAGAAATCCAGATCGTGGATGGCTGAGAAGCGCCGAAGCGCTCTTGCGAGACCCTCAAGACCGGACTGGCAGCGGGCCGCAGGGAGAGGTCGATCCTGCATGTGACAGATCTCAAGATCGAAGAACTTGTACTCTCCGTCCTGGGTCCTGATGAAGTTGGCGAGCGTCAGCGGTGCGATCTCGACCCCTTGGGTCTGCAAGAATGCGAGCAGACCGACGCCACGGAGTGCGAGCTTGATCATCTGCTCGCGCGGCAATGGGGCTCCCTCGTCGACCATCAGGGTCTCATTGTTCCACTTACTGACGCTGCAGAGGACACTGTCCATCCGGAAGGTGTCGAGTGTCGGTACAAGTCCAGGGTGAGAGAGATCGCGTTCCTGGAGAGACTGGTAGGGGGCAAAGAGTTCGTCGTCCCAGCGTGCACTCACCATGAAGCGCTGCGCCGTCATGGCCTTACCGCAGCGAATGCAGTTGGATTCGCTCCGTGGGGTGTCCTCTGCGCCGCATTCCCAGCATCGACGGTGCGGCTGATCGGGGCGATTATCATTGGCAAGATAGAACATTCGGCCTTCACCCAGGCGAACCAGCCCCTCGATCGCATAGTGCGAACCCAGGCGCGTACCTGGCTGAAACGGAGGGGGTCTATTTTTGGAGAGTGCCACGAGAAAAACTGCCTATTGTTTGCGGATGCAATGTAATGCCCTTTTGCCTTTAGTGAAGCATTCGGCATAAGGTCCGTGGCATGAATCTCTTGCCATTCTCAATTGAAGCGACTCAGGGGGCGGCGCGTGCGGCCACTGTCGAGACCCCACATGGTGCTGTAAAGACACCAGTTTTCATGCCTGTAGGTACGCAGGGGGCCATTCGATCGCTCTCGCCGCTGCACCTGGGCCAGACCGGATCGCAGATCATTCTGGCGAATACCTACCACCTCTCTCAGCGCCCCGGTGAGAATCTCGTTGCCAAGCACGGCGGTCTTCACAAGATGATGGACGTGGATCTGCCGATCCTTACAGACTCTGGAGGCTTCCAAGTCTTCTCGCTCAAGAAGACCAAGGTTGATGAAGAGGGTGTGACCTTTCCATATGAAGTGGATGGTAAGAAGACCTTCATCTCCCCAGAGAAGTCCATGGATATCCAGCAGAAGCTGGGTGCTGATATCGCCATGAATTTTGATGAGTGTCTCGCCTTTGGTGTGGACAAGGTGGCGGCAACGGAGAGTGTTGATCGAACTGCACGATGGGCGCTTCGCTGTAAGCAAGCTCACACCCGTGAGGATCAGGCTTTGTTTGGAATCATCCAGGGTGGCTTCTGGCCAGATCTCCGGCGGCGATCAGCTCAGCAGATCACCGACATCGGATTTGATGGCTATGCGCTCGGCGGGCTGAGTGTTGGTGAGGGTCACGAGAAGATGTGTGAGGTCCTTGACTACGCTGTTGAGCCCATGCCTCGAGACTCGCCTCGATACCTCATGGGGGTCGGTCGTCCGCTCGACCTTGTAGAGGGCGTGGCGCGTGGGATCGACATGTTTGACTGTGTGATTGCGACCCGACACAGTCGCTCGGGCATGTTCTACACGGACACTGGACGCATCCGCATGACGGACAAGCGGTTTCGCAATGACATGTACCCACCCGATACATCTTGCGATTGCTATACCTGCACTCGATTTACCCGGGCTTATCTTCATCACTTGTTCCGAGTGGGCGAGATCCTCGCTGCTTCTCTGACGACGATCCACAACCTGACCTGGTATGCCAAGTTTATGGCGCGCATGCGAACGAGCATTGTCGAAGGCAAGTTCGACGCGTATCGCAAGTGGGTACATGAGATGTACCCGGAGAAGAAAGACGTGCCGGATGACGCGGCCGGTGGGAGTAGGTCTCGCGGCGGTCGGGGCGCTAAAAAACGCCGCCGATAATTAGCCAGACCAGGAGCAGCATGATGGCTGCCCCCACCATTCCAAGCACTGCGGTCAGCAGCAGCCGTGTGAAGAAATGTTGACTGATGGATTCTGAGGGAGCTGCGCCGGTCGTCTCTTCAAGACTGTCTGTTGTCGGACGCGTAATCTCAGGCATCGATACATCCGCCGTTCTCTCTGCATGCCCTACAGGGTTGTGAATCCGACCATGTGGCAGTCCATTGAGAGTGGGGATGGGGTCGAGGGGGTCGGCTGTGAGGTGCCGGCGGAGCAAGGGTGCGGATGGAGCGGACGGCTCAGACTCGACCGCCCTATCGAGAGCCAGTAACAGCGTACTGAGCAGCTGCTGACGGCTCTGAGTGTGTGCGGTCTGAAAGTCGACAGTCTCGGTGGGATCGTCAGTGAGCTCGTCATCTAAATGGACTGGCTTCCACCTGTCGAGCAGTCCGGTTCCGACCGCATCACTCCCGATGTCTGGCTGAACCTCGTCAAGAAACCCCACGGGAATCAACTGAAGCGTGAGCTGTGTGGCGTCACTCACGTCCTCTGTGGGTCGCGCTGCGAGCCATGATGCGAGGGATGGTGGCGCCTTAGTGTGCTCTCTGAGCTTGGCAGCGAGAGACGCTGCTGTGCGGGGTCGTGGCTGCATCGTGGGGGTGTCAGTCAGCGCATCGAGGAGATTTATTAAGGATGCTACATCCCCTTCAGGAGACCCCTTGATTCGGCCTGCTCCGATTAAGAAAGGCGTCCCACTCGGTGAAAGAACGACGGACTCGAGGTCGATACCGCCGTGAACTTTGCTTCGTGCGTGCAGAGAGGCCAGGCCGTCAGCGAGCTGGGCAGCGATATGGATTGCAGCTGCGCGATCAATGTCTTCACGAATGCTCGAGAGTGTCCACGGGCCAGGCCTGTGCTCTACCCAGCATGGACCGTCAGGACCCTGCCCTTGACCCAGCGACCTCGCGAGCACGGGGTGGAGGCTCGGCTCTACATCCGGCGGTGCGCCGCTCCAGACTGTGACCCGATCACCGTTGAGCATCAGCGCCTCGGTGGCTGAGGAGCCATCAGGTGTAGCGTAGCTGCGGATGATCTTCAGGGTGTGATGTGCCATCGGTGGCGAGAACTCGACAGGTGTCTGGATGTTGGACAGTTTGGTTTAAGATTGCTGAACCATATTGGGTGGGCCAGTCACATCTTGTCTAATGGTAAGCTGGGATTTCCTCGTGTTGGCACGAAACCTGCGAGGGCTATCCCCGATACCAATAAACGGGAGAAGACCGATGGCGCAATTGCTATTTTTTAGAGGCGACGAGAAGCTAATAGAGTACCGGCTGGGCTCGAGTAGGGTGAGCATTGGTCGTGCCGATTCTTGCGATGTGGCACTGCCTGGCGAAGAGATCAGCCGCACACATTGCTTTGTCGTCCAGAGAGACGACTGCTTTGAGGTCATCGACCGTTCGCGGCACGGTATTACTGTAGATGGCCTGAGTGTGAAGCGAGCAGCCTTGGTCGATGGAACTGAGCTTGGGGTGGGCGGCTACCGCGTGCTGCTGAAATTAGATCCTTCCGTGGCGGGTCCGACATCCGAGGCTGTTCCTGATCGTGGCTATGAATTGGTCATGGACGCTGGAAGCGATGGGCTTGTTGTTGAGCATGCCTGCCTCGTGGTTCAGTCTGGACCCGATGAGGGCTCGAAGAAGATCCTGAAGAAGAGTCGGATGAGTGTTGGGAGGCGCCAGTCTGATGTGCGGTTTTCAGATCCCTCAATTGTGGAGGAACACTGCTTCTTGCGGGTCGCGAGAGGGAGGGTCATGGTCGAGCCGGGCAAGGGTGCTGCGTATATTGATGGTGAGCGCGTGCGCGCAATCACTCCGCTGTATGCGGACGAGATGCTCTCTTTGGGTTCCAACCTCTTGCGTGTCGAGCGCTCACTCGACGAGGAGGTGCCGTTTGCGAAGACCTTTGGCGCCATGGTGGGTCACTGTAAATTGATGCTGTCGGTATTCGGCGTGCTCCGTCGAATGGCGGCGCACCATTACCCGGTGTTGATTGCGGGAGAGAGCGGTACTGGAAAGGAGCTTGCTGCGAGAGGAGTTCACGAGCACAGCATGCGAGCGCCTGGACCGTTTGTGGCGGTCAACTGTGGTGCCATCGCTGCAACAGTTTTTGAGAGTGAGCTTTTCGGCCATGAGAAGGGAGCCTTCACCGATGCTGGAGTGCGCAAGGATGGTGCCTTTCATGCCGCTGACGGCGGAACCTTATTCTTGGATGAGGTGGGCGAGCTTCCTCTGGCTGCACAAGCCAAGCTCCTGCGTGCCCTGGAGAGCGGCGAAATTCGTCGGGTTGGGAGCACGGAAGTGCAGTACCCAGATGTTCGTGTGCTGGCTGCGACCAACCGAAACTTGGCTCAGGATGTTCGCGAGGGGCGATTCCGAGAGGACCTCTTCTTCAGGCTCAATGTGTTGAATATAGAGCTTCCTGCTCTGCGCGCGCGACCGAGTGATCTGCCGATGCTCTGTGAGATGCTCTGCAAGAGTCTTCACCCTGAGGCTCATGTCACAGACGAGGCCATGGGTGTGCTGTCTCGGCACTGCTGGCCCGGAAATGTTCGTGAGCTCAGGAATGTGCTGACCCGCGCCTATGTCATGGGTGGGCTGCGTATCGACAAGCGAGATCTACAGTTTCATGTGATCGACGCGAACCCAGTGGTCGGGGTTGATATGCCAGGTGTTGGAACGCTGAAGGATGCGGAGAAGGGCTACATAGAGACGGTTCTTGATCGTAATGATGGCAACCGATCGGCCTCAGCACGGGAGCTGGGGCTGGCCCGCAGCACCCTTCACTACAAGATGAAAAAGCTCGGTATACAATAGCGTCATTGAGCTTCTTTGCCTCCGGTTAGAGGTGAATGGTGGAGGCCTTCCTTGCGACTGATCTATTTTGTAATACTGGCAGCGATGGCGTCGGCTTGTGGCAAGGCCACTGAAGATAAAGGTGCTGACTTGGTAATAGACGCAGACGCAGACGCAGACGCAGACGCAGACGCAGACGCAGACGCAGACGCCGATGCCGATGCCGATGCCGATGCTGACGCAGACGCCGATGCAGACGCAGACGCAGACGCCGATGCTGACGCAGACGCCGATGCTGACGCAGATGCCGATGCCGATGCAGACGCAGACGCAGACGCCGATGCAGATGCTGACGCCGATGCAGATGCTGACGCCGATGCCGATGCTGACGCCGATGCCGATGCCGATGCCGATGCCGATGCGCTCTATCCACGATGCGCGTCGGACCTCGAGTGCTCAGAAGAGCAATTCTGTGGGATCGAGTGCTGGACTGGCGACTGCGGAGAGGACGGCAGCATTCCACCGGGGACACTGGGTGGGTTCTGTCAGCCGTGTTCAGAGTGTCACTATGACTCGGATGCGCTGTCTGGTAGCTGCGATGTCTGCGGTGGTCCGGTCATGGACGACCCTGATGGCGGCTTGGACTGTACGTCTTCAGACTTGTCGATCTACCCAGAGCTGCGTCTTGGGGATGGCTCTCATCCGTCTGTTTTCACGGACACGGACACCATCGCCGCTGCGGGTGTGATCGAGAACCCGTGTGACTATGACCTGACCTACACGACCATGAGCGGGTGCTTGGTGTCATCGGCTGAGATCTTTGGTCCGACGCCTTGGAGTGAGGTGCCCATGTGTGACATGGCAATCACCACCCATATTATTCCAGCGATCGGATGGCTCGACGCCACCTTCCTCGTGGGTACACTGGATGCCGGAGACTACAGCCTTCGGATCACCTTTGATGGTGAGGATGCGGATACCTACGAGACGGCCTTTACAGTGGAATCTTCCGTTGTTCCTTGAGTCACCAGTAGACTCGGGTCCCCTCTGGTGAGGCGCCAGCTCACAGCACTGCTGGCCTTGAGCCTAGCGCTTGATGGCTGTGCTGTGAGCGGGAAAGACGAGCAGCCTGTACCTGACGGTGCGTGGTACGCGATTGATCTCCATGTTCATTCTTCAGTTGGCTCAAATGACACAGATGGACTGAGCCCTGTGGTTCAGATTGCTGATGTCGCAAGAGCGCGGGGTCTCAGTCTTGTGGTCATCACTGACCACAGCAACAGTGCAGGATCGATGGATTGTGAGTCTGGAGATGTCGAGGATTGTCCAAATCAAGGTCCTGAATTTCCATCTTCAATCGAGGCTGCTCAGTACAGCGATGAGACCCTCCAGCTTGTGGCGGGTGTGGAAATTTCACCGGTGGCGTCACTGGAGTCCACCTCGGAGCCCACGGGGCACATCGGCTGTATTCCGCGCGCTAAGACGTCCTTTGAGGACGTCTCTGAGCCTGTGAATGATCGTCCAGTTGGAGCGACTAGCGGTGGAGAGGGAATCGCTTGGTGTCGAGATCAAGGCGGGTTTTCGATACTGAACCACCCCTTCACGCTGGCTCCCTGGATCAACTATGACTGGTCCTCTCTCGAGTATGACGCCATGGAGATCTTCAATGGCGGCGGTCGATTTGATTCTGGTGACTGGGATGCCGTCCAGTCTTGGGCCTGTGATGTCTCTCAGGGCCGCACGGTCGTTCCCGTCGGCGGGAGCGACACCCATCGGGTCATGACCCCGTCACCCCCAGAGGGTCCGCTCGACCAGGCCTTGGGCTTTCCAAGCACATGGGTCTGGAGTGTATCTGCAGATGCCGACTCGCTCCTCGATGCCCTGACATCTGGGCGCACGATGGTCGGCGATCCGCGCACTGAGCTGTCCGTCTTGGCCCTGAGTGGTGATCACCATGCGGTCCCCGGCCAAGACTTGAATGTCTCAGAGCGCGGTCTCAGTCTGCAGATCGAGGTCGAGGTGGCGTCATCAGGACTCCGCTTAGAGGTGATAGATCTCGCGCGGGGTGCGTGTGTGGCAGACGAGCGCCAAGCAGAAGGAACAGCCGCAGTGATAGACCCCTCGGTGCTGTACTCAGTGACTCTCGAGCCGGACCGAAAGCTTGAAGAGTTGATTGATCTGAGCGGTACAGAGGCTGAGCGAATTGTGGTCTGGGTTCGGCCCGTGACAATCACAGCCGCTGGAATGGACGGCTTTGCTCTCGCATCACCGATCACCTTGAGCTTTGATTAGCCCTGAGGTGTCTCGATGTCTGTACAAGGCATGATTGCGCCCAAGGCGCGCTAGCCAGCCTGCAGTGGCTATCGATCTGTAGTCGTCAGATCGTAGTCGCCCGCAGCGTATCCATGCACACCGATGTGCAGTGTGCCGCTCGCGTTGGCGTCGAAGTCAATCTTCTCATTCCCGCTCGCTGTGTAGCCGCGCGCATCGTAGTCGTTGGTGGTCGGCGGGTTGTCGAAGCGGACATATAGGTCGATGTCAGTCTCAGCTGCCGTCGTGATCTGGATCTTGTCACCCGCATCCACCGGCATGACAAAGAGCGCCATCTCTTGAAAGTCAACGCTGCCAGACTCGCTGAGGTGGCTCACTGTGCCGGCCTCCTCGGTCTCGGCGACATCGCCTGCGTCTTCATACTCGATGGTCAGCTCAACCTCAGCGATGTTGTAGCCCATGACCGACACATAGATGTCAGCGGGTCCAGCCACTGCACACTCCTCATTTGAGTGTGGACTGTAGGGGCGGCATGTGTACTCAGTCTTTGACGGTTGGCTGCCCTTGTGGACATACAGGTCTGCATCGTTGGTGCCCGAGATCTCTGCAGTGAGCGTCCCCTCGACGGCGAAGGGGCCGAAGTGCTTCCACTCGTTGCGGACAACCTCAAAGCTCTCCTCAACTGTTGTCGTCTCGGCACCATCCTGGATCTCTGGAGGATCCTCGACCATGGACTGCTCAAGCAGGTCCTTGACCAGGTCCCAGTTCATCGAGCCACCTGCAGGACGCGGCCAGTCTGACCGCTCCAGCGGAAGCCACAAGAAGTCGGGATGCTGCTTCTTGGAGGTGCCAATCCACTCTCCGCCGATGATCTGGTTGTCGCTGTCGATCTCGAGCACGTATTGGTAGTGATCAACACGGGTGAAATTATCGATGCGATCGGCCAGGTTTCCATCAGTCATGGAGTTGGACTCCGTCAGATAGTCGACCTCGAGCTTCACATGGTAGAAGCTCTCAGCGTCTTCGTTGAAGAGGTACTCCAGCTCCTCGGCGGGTGCGGAGCCATCGGCATCGGTCACTTGGACCTCGACCTCAAAGTCTGCGTCGCTGTAGCCATGAATCGAGACGTAGATCTCAGCGTCGTCAGATCCAGCAGTGAGGTTGCAGGCCTCGTTTGAGTGCGGCTTGTAGGGGCGACAGTCATACTCGTTCTCGGTGGGCTGCTCGCCCATGCGCACGTAAAGATCAGCATCGCCCTCGTTGCCGCTCATGGTGACCGCAATCTCAGCGGCCTCCGCGATGGTGTACGGGCCCTTATGGAGCCACTCACCGCCATCGACACTGCCCGTGAATGTGTAGGTGCCGCTGATGGTGTCGCTTGGCTCTTCGTCGTCGGGTACATCGATCAGTTCATGTGCTCTCTCGAGCGGGATGGGCTCCATCTGTGTGATCCGGTAGCCTCGGATTGGCTGATTCCAGACCTCGTTGTCGAAGGTGCGATCCTCAACGAAGGACTGACCCTTGAGCCCGAGGAAGTTGGTGAGCAGCACGTGGTAGGTGCCGGGGTTGGTGTCGCGGCACTCCTCGTCGTCGCCGGTCGGACGGTCATACTCGTCGTACTCAATCTCACCCTCGGACTCGTCCTCGTTGCAGCGAAGCGAGACAAAGCGAGACTTTGAGCGGTTGTAGGCGAGGGTGAGCAGGGCCTTGATGTCCTGCACCTTGAACTCCACCTCGTTGACGGTCACGGCCTGCTCTGGCTCCATCTCAAGAATAGAGACAGGTGCCCAGGCGTGGCAGATTCCCCACCAGGCTGGGATGCAGTAGCCGGCGTCTTGCTCCTCACGCTTGGCGCAGATCTCGTTGATGGACGAGTTGCAGTCATCGATATCCGAGCAGGCTGTACGTGATTTGTACTTGTCGACACCGTGCTCCTTGCTGACCTTGTCGGGAAAGTCAGGAACACCGAAGGCCTCGGCATACTTCTCAGAGGGTGACTTGGTGTCCGCACCATTCCAGCGGTGGTTGATGCTGTCCTTGTAGACCGGCCAGTATGAGCCCGCCCATGGAATGTTCTCGGCCTCACCGGTGAGCGGGAGCTCGTCGACATTGAAGACGAGG
>Ga0315315_10000930_pt1 | contig 26236 bp, 29 predicted proteins | sample M140m3416metaG_FD_203699 | JGI IMG/M metagenome (GOLD analysis project Ga0315315, IMG submission 203699) | Ammonia-oxidizing marine archaeal communities from Monterey Bay, California, United States - M1 40m 3416 | ecosystem: Environmental > Aquatic > Marine > Intertidal zone | place: USA... | reverse complement strand
CACGACATTCCTCTCGGTTACAAGCCAGCGGTAGTCAAGACTAGGTTGTGTAGACCACAACAGCCACTACAACATGGGCAATGTGGTGACTTCCGGGGGTAGGGGTGAGAGAAGAAAAGATTCCGGCGTTTCGACTTCATCACCATGCCTATGTGGTTGATGACCAAGAAGCGACGCGGGTCTTCTACGAAGATCTTTTGGGCTTTCCTCTTGTCGCTACTTGGTGTGAGATAGAAACCGTTCGAGGGAAAGAACGGACGTATTGTCATACGTTTTTCGAACTTGAAGATGGTTCAGCTTTAGCGTTCTTCCAATTCTTAGATCCCGATGATCAAGCCGAGATGAAGCTTGATTCTCGGAGCTCACTCAACCATGTTGCACTGTCGAGCACATTGGAAGATCAGGAACGGCTGCGAGGCGCTCTTGATTCGGCAGGATTGGCTCATAGAACAACTGACCATGGTTACTGCGTCTCTCTGTACGTGACTGACCCGGACGGGTTAACCGTCGAATTCACAACAGACCCCGAAAATGTGGCTGACATTAACGCCTGGCAGCGATCAAATGCCCACAGCGAACTTGAACGTTGGCTGTCAGGTGACCACTCTCCTAACAACAAGCTCCGAAGCACCCCGCAGCCTCATTAATTATCTATCTAATAAATAATATTAGATAGATATATTATTAGCTTGATATTTAATAGTATCTTTTTGGAGTATGGAGCTCGGTGATGTCTCTGAAACCCACGAAGGACAACAGAATCTAGGTCTACCTGTTGTTACGTGCCATAGCGCGATTTTCTCAATCGCTGACAACCAACTCGTGTTGTTACTCGCGGAACGCAACGAGGGTCCGTTTCGTTTCCAATGGGAACTCCCAGGGACCATCCCAGCACTCACTGAAGAATTATCAGCCTCAGCGATACGAGCATCTACTCCCCCATTAGCTCCATCAGCAATCGACGATCTACAACAACTTGGTGTCTACGGCGAACCGACCCGAGATCCCCGGCATAGGTCAATTGCCCTCGTTTACTGGGGAGTCACCCACCACTCAAACATCGACACTGCCTCTTCCGAACTTGAACTGATTCCCGTAAGTGACTGGCAAACTGATGATTTCCGATTCGCATTTGATCACCTTCAAATAGCGACCGACGCTTTAAAAGCACTCCGCAGATCATTGAACTCAACCTCCCTCGCTACGCGACTGTGTGGATCTACTTTCACTATTAGCGACCTGCAACACGTCTATGAGCTCACATTTGATACTGAAGTCCTTGCCGGGAACTTTCACCGGAAGGTCCAATCCACACCAGGCTTCGTGACATCAGCTCAAGATCAGACCCAAGAGCCGAAAAGAAAAGGGCGCCCTGCTCAACGTTTCGAATCCTCCACCATCGTTGAGGTTTCACCACCTTTTCAATTCCAAGTGGAACCAACACATCGTCGAACTAACTAAGTTCGAAAGGCTTTTAGGCGAATAAAGCCTCAGGTACCTTCTCTCACATAGGCCAAACGAAAGAGAACTCGTGGAACAGAAACTTCAACGCTACGGACCCCTCGGCGCCATCGCCGGCATCATTTTGGTACTGGTCTCCTTCGGCGTGCATGGCAGGTGGGCATCTACCGAGGAAAGCGCACAAGAAATCGCAGATCTCTACGTCCAAAACCAAGACCGCGTGTTCATGGGTTCCTGGCTAGCCATCCTCGGAGCACTTTGCATGCTTGTGTTCGGAATGTGCATGTCGCAACGAGTTCGAGACACTGGCCAACAACTACTTGGCATGTTGGTCGCCGGTGCCACCCTCATCGCCGTTGCCGGTATGGCAGTCGACTCAACTCTGCGAGCCGGGCTATCGATTCAAGCAGAGAACATGTCCCCCGAAGCAATGAAAACCATGCACGCAATATGGGACGCCTTCTTCTGGCCGATGCACGCCGGTATGGCGACCCTGGTCTTAGCGATTGGGCTTGCAGCGCTAAGCAGTGGATTACTGCCGAAGTGGTTGGGTTGGATCGGTGTCCTTGCCTTCGTCGTAGCAATGATCCCCGCGCCAACGATGTTCGCCGGAATCATCCTCTCCTTACTCTTCATGGTCATTACAGCACTCATGATGACCTTCGGTAAAAGTTCAACTGCTGCGGCCAGTTAGTTCGCTAACAACTGAAATACCACAGGCGTCCACCTGCAAATCGATGCGTCAATCTGCACGAATCGAGAGACATCTCTTTTCCACGGGGATCAAGATGCCGTTTGTGGAGTCCTAGGGAATCACAGTCTTCAGAGGACTTTAGAGTGGGTACAAATGAAATTCGAAATGCGAATTCACGACATTTAGTACTTGGGCATCAGCGAAACGCACAAATAAGTCAACTACCTGCAGGAACTAAATAGCGGCTAGTGAAAACTGCTCGTTCACTATATTTCAGTAGCGCGCCCCGAGGGATTCGAACCCCCGACCTTCTGGTCCGTAGCCAGACGCTCTATCCAACTGAGCTAGAGGCGCATTCGAGGACCGCAGTGTACGCAGTCCCACCCGATTGTGAAAATCTAATATTCGGGCTTTGCGGAGAGGGTGGGATTTGAACCCACGGACCGCGTGAGCAGTCACTTCCTTAGCAGGGAAGCACATTCGACCAGACTCTGTCACCTCTCCTGGACGGCGAACCGCCACTGGCCCACCCCCACACCTTAAAAGGCACCTGAGTGAACGGACATATCCTAGGGCTTAGAAGTGTGGATCGGCCACGTCAGCCCGGTACTGTCTTTTGCGGAGGGCTGGCAGAGCGGACGATTGCAACGGTCTTGAAAACCGTCGAGGTGAAAGCCTCCGGGGGTTCGAATCCCCCGCCCTCCGCCATTTCTTACTTGGCGATATGACCCCGAAGTTCTTCTACCCAATCGGCTGCATCTCGCCAGTTGGCGTTGCTGTCTCGTCGAACTTGTTCACCGTCATGGCCTGCAGCAGGGTATGAACCTAAGAATTTGATATCACCTTGTTTCATTTTCAGATCCCGTAAACAATCGGCTACAACTTCATCACCAATGTGCCCTTCGAAGTCGAGAAGGAAGCAGTAGTCACCTAACACTCGACGTGTCGGTCTCGATTCAAGACGTGTTAGGTCTATGTTTCGGGCAGCGAACTCATGCAAAATCGCTAGCAAGCTCCCAGGTTCATTCGCTCGTTGGAACACAACAACACTCGTCTTGTCGTGACCGGTAGCTACCGGAACACCTTCGCGAGCCAACAACAAAAATCGGGTTTGGTTTCCGGTGTGATCTTCAACAGCTTCAGCAACCGCTTCAAGGCCATAGAGTTCTGCTGCTAAAGGGTTGGAGATGGTAGCGACGCCTTCGAGGCCTTGTTTTCCTACTTGGCGGGCAGCTTCCGCGGTTGAGGTTGCTGCTTGTATTTCTGCCTCAGGGAGCTGTTCACGCAAAAAGTTACGACATTGGGCGACTGCTACCGGAAATGAAACAACGGTGTGAATGTCGTTCAATTGTGTTCCGGGTAAGGCCAGCAAGTTGAGTTGCACGTCGAGGATGACTTCGCGTTGGATGCGTAGATCTAAATCAAATGCCAAAGCGTCTTGGGTGACATTTACTGCGCCTTCTATGGCGTTTTCTATCGGCACAAAACCCAAATCGACGTCACTGGTGATCAATCCGTTTAGTACGTCTGGAATTGAATCAAAGGGCTTTGTATCTGCTGCAGCAAGGTCTTGTTGGCTTAAAAGAGCTTGTTCGGTGAAGGTGCCATGGGGACCCATGAAGCCAACCCGCGTTGCGGGTGGCACAACTTGAATGTTCATGGTTGGCTCATTAGTACTCACTTCGTGGCAGGATACGCCTGAAGAACCAAAGATTATGAACGAATTAGAGCTTCTAGAACTTCTCGAACAAGTAAAGGCCGGAACTATCGGCCCTGACGACGCACTGAATTCTTTGCGACGTCTCCCCTTTGCTGACCTCGGGCACGCAAAAATTGACCATCACCGTAATCTTCGCACCGGCGCCCCAGAAGCCATTTATGGCCCCAACAAATCGCCTGAACAGTGTGTCTCTATCGTTGGTGAGCTACTTGAGAACGGTTCGGGTCCTGTGTTGTTGACTCGTGCCACTATCGAACAAATGAATGCTGTCGCAGACGCACACCCAGGTGGCCTAGTTGTCGACTCAACTGTTGTGTGGCGACCAGCTGATAAACGTTCCAACAAGATTGTGGTTGCTTCAGCAGGAACAGCTGATCTTCCTGTCGCGGAAGAGGCTTGCGCTGTGCTTCATGCACACGGAGTTACTGCGACCCGTGTCACCGATGTTGGCGTAGCCGGACTCCATCGCCTCCTCGCAAGCCTCGACGAACTACTTGACGCCGAGGTGATCATCACTATCGCAGGAATGGAAGGCGCATTAGCTACCGCGATCGGAGGGCTAGCGTCAGCCCCAGTGATAGCGGTCCCAACCAGCGTCGGGTACGGCGCCGCTCTCGAAGGAGTCACTGCGCTGCTAGCTATGCACGCAGCATGCGCCGCTGGAATCACCGTTGTTGGCATCGACAACGGCTTTGGAGCAGCGATGGCAGCAATGCGCATCATCGACAATAGGAACAGTTCATGACTCACCGAGTCGCCTGGTTCCACCCGTTCTCTGGGATAGCTGGCGACATGACACTTGGCGCCCTTCTTGATGCCGGAGCTGACCTCGACTTTGTCGTAACGACACTCAACGGCCTCAACATTGACGGCTGGGCATTGTCGACCGAACTAGTAGACCGCAAGGGGATCCGTGCGACGCGAGCAATTGTCGATGCACCTGAACAACATCACCACCGCCACTGGACAGACATTCGGACTCTACTTGAGCAAGCAAACATTCCTGAACGGGTGAAAACTCGAAGTCTCACCGTGTTCGAAGTCTTAGCTATAGCCGAAGGCAAAGTTCATGGCGTGTCTCCCGAACAGGTCCATTTTCATGAAGTTGGGGCACTTGACGCGATTGTCGACATTGTTGGTTCTTGTGCAGCGTTGGAGTCACTGGGTATCGATCAAATTGCGTCCGCACCAGTGGCTGTTGGGATTGGCACAATTTCTGCCGCCCACGGGACACTCCCAAACCCTCCACCAGCAGTAGTGAATCTCTTAGAAGGCGTTCCGACAATCGGTGTTGACGTGAACTTGGAGCTCACAACACCAACCGGTGCCGCTCTAATCAAGGGCCTCGCCGAATCGATCGGACCGCTCCCAGACATGACCATCACCGGATCTGGATATGGGGCTGGGACTCGGGATTTACCGGACAGAGCCAACGTCACACAAGTCATTGTCGGCACAGCAACTCCGACAGGCTCTACCTCAGATGATCCAACAGAAACAGTTATCGAGCTAGCCACGAATCTTGATGACATAACGGGCGAACAGTTGGGTCATGCGATAACCGAACTCATGGAAGCCGGCGCACTCGATGCGTGGGTCACACCAATTGTTATGAAGAAAAACCGGCCGGCTCACACCCTGTCAGCACTTAGTGCTCCTTCTCACGCAGCTGAATTAGCTGCGTTGGTGATGTCATTGACCGGGAGTTTGGGTGTGCGTACACGTCAGCTTGAACGTGTTGTGGTGCAACGACGCACTGTGACAGTTGATGTTGACGGTCACGACATCGATGTGAAAATCAGCGACGTCAGGGTCAAAGCTGAATTTGATCAGGTCACGGTCGTAGCGAAAGCGCTGGGGCTGCCCGCACAGGAAGTCGCAGCTCGAGCTGAAACGCTCGCACAAGACCTGTAAAAGAACTTATTTTCTGATGCTTGGCTCTACTGGTGTGCCTTTGGGTGGGCCAGCAGAAGTGAAGGCGGTGCCGTCGGGGTCCGTTGCCCATGGCGCCTCTTGTTCCCATTGGTCTTCGTACACGATTTCTTGAATCGGCCGGCGGCGGACTGGACCGTGGCGACCAGCAGGTTTACCCATCGGGATTGTCGCATGAATGGCTACTTCATCTGGAATGTTCAATATTTCACGAAGCTCCGGTTCGACATTGGTGTGCCAGCCAGTAATCACACCTCCATATCCCAAGGCTCGTGCCGCAAGCATCAGGTTTTGCACAGCTGGAAAAACTGATGACCCTTCGGCATAGTTTTCGGGTCGGTAACGAATGAGGCATGCCAAAACAACGACGGGGGTGGCTTCAAAGTTGTCAACGAAATGTTGCATGGTGCTAGCCATGCGTGCTTTCGGGGAATCCCCTGCCTCGCCTGATCCTGCGTCGTAGCCGTCGTTCGAACGCTTCTCGCTCCACCCAGCTCGAAATGATTCACCAAGTAGCGATTTAGCGGCTTGAGCTTGGGGGCCGTCGCGAAGCACGAGGAACCTAAATTTTTGGCGGTTAGATCCCGAAGGGGCGCGTCCGGCATGCCAAAGGATCGTGTTCAGGTCTTCTTCAGGAATGGGTTCGGGTAGATAACGCCGAATAGCTCGAGTCGTAGCCAACCCCTCTAGCAGGCCTAGTTCTTCGGGTTCGGACACACTTAACCCCCTTGTGTTTCGTCAAGCAGTTCAACGACATTAACAATGCTTTGGTCGGTCACGACCCCTACGACTCGTCCTGCTGTGTCGACGACTGGGTAAATATCTGTTCCGGCTTCTTCCATTAATGCGCTGACTTCGCGAACAGTCCACGACAATCTGGCTGGCGACAATTCTTGAATCATGATGTCGCTACATTTCGTTGTCGACCACTGGTCTTGGTCGATATCTCCCGCGTCGCTGACTTTCACAATTCCTTGAAAGTGGCCGTCGTCGTCGGTAACTACGGCTTCTAGTTGTTTTCGGGGAAACGCGAACTGCCACACAAAATCGGCAATCGAATCGGTTCCCGCGACTGTTCGGAATTCTCTTTTCATCGCGGACGTGATCGGCATTTGGAAACGGCGTTCTAAATGTCCGACTCGCGTATCGCGCTGATAATCCGACACTGATGAGCCACCGACGACGACTTGGCTAACCGCTACGGCTATGAGGCCAGGTACTACGAACGCTGGTGCGCCTGTCGACTCAGCGACAAACATCACCGCGGCGAGTGGGGTTCGATATCCAGCAGCGAGGAACGCTGCCACTCCAATAAACGGGAAGAAAGCCATCGATTCAAGACCAACATCGATCCATCCGCCGACAATGCGGCCGATGATCAAACCTAAGACTGCGAGAGGAATAAAGACCCCTCCTACTCCTCCGCTAGCGATCACTGTTGATGTCGCCACCAATCTGATTGCTAAAAGCATCCCCAGCATCGGTAATGCTTGATCTGGATTCAACACCCATCTGAGAACTTGTCCTTCAGCTGTGGGACCCATCGACAGTGGGGCATCAAACAAGACGTCACTTAAAATGACTAGGCCGCCTGCGATCAGGCTGCCTGCAGTCGCCATCATCCACCATGGTTGTGCCCTTTGGAGTTGTTTCGCTCCTTTGATGGCACGACTGAAAACCATTGCAGCAAGCCCACACAATGCGCCAACTATCGCTGCGCCCAACAGCTCACGCTGACCAAACCCAACTCGCACCAGATCGGTCCGTACTTCAAATGGAAGATCGTCGTCCAGACCACTGACAAGCACAAAGGTCACATAGCTTGACGCGCTTGATAACAAAGCTGGCAGCAGCGCTCGCCGACCTAAATCACCTTTGTATGGAGACTCCAACGCAAACAACACGCCGGTAGCAGGGGCTTGGAACACCGCGCTTACGCCCGCAGCTGCGCCCGCGACAAGAAGTGCTTGGCCATCTTTGTCTCGGAACAGCCACGATAAACGGCGTTGGATCGCGGAACCTGTAGTTGCGCCCGCGTAAATAGCTGGACCTTCCAAACCTGCCGCTCCTCCAAGACCAACCGTGGCGACACCGGCAAGTAACCGGAAAGGAAGGTGGAGAACCTTCAATACGTATGACTTGTTGTGATAGCTCCGGATGTACTCCTCAGAGGTGGAGGGTGACAGCGGGTTACCTGAGTCCGACCAACGCAGCAACAGCACCGCTATCCATAGACCCAATGCCGGAGCGCATGCCTGCTGCAAAAGACTGCGGTGCAACACCGCGTCGAGTAAAACTTTTTCTGCTACGACCACGACACCAGCGACAATCAGACCGGTGGCAACACCTACCGCTGAGTAAGTGAGAAAACGGAGGATTCGGTTTCTCATTGCAGGCTGATTATCTGAAAGTTCATTACCACCATGATGCCGCGCATTAGGAACAAAAATGGTTCGGCCACTATTGAATCAACCAGGTTTTCGACGTATCGCTACCCTTGTCTGTATGACCAGTGACCGGTTCTATTTTCGTCAGCTACTTTCGGGTCGCGATTTCGCGACAGACGACCCTATGGCTGCCCAAATGGCAAATTTTGTTTACCTCATAGGAGACCGAGAGACTCGCGACGCGATAGTGGTAGACCCCGCGTACGGCGTAAAAGACATATTAGGAATTCTTGACCACGACGAAATGAACCTCTCCGGCGTACTTGCCAGTCATTATCACCCTGATCATGTCGGCGGCTCAATGATGGGACACACCATCGAAGGCGTTCGGGAATTACTGGACATCAAAGGCACAAAGATCCATGTCCAATCAGAGGAAGCCGACCTTGTGAAAAAAGTGACCGAAGTCAGCGACGGAGACCTCGAGGTACACGGGCCTGGTGACCATATTTTGGTAGGTGAAATTCGAATCGACTTGTTGCACACACCGGGACACACACCGGGTAGTCAATGCTTCCTGGTAGAAGGAACATTGGTCGCCGGGGACACCCTCTTTTTGGAAGGCTGCGGACGCACAGACTTACCCGGGAGTGATGCTGCCGCGATGTATCACTCCATTCATCACACATTGGCGAAGGTCCCAGATGACACTGTCCTGTTCCCCGGACACCGCTATTCGTTTCATTCGTCGGCAACTATGGGAATGACAAGGGAAATGAACTATGTCTTTAAACCAGATTCTCAAGAACAGTGGATGATGATGTTCGGCCAATGAACTCTCACCGTCTTCCCCCTATCGTCTCCATCGACCAACTCCCAAACCGCCAAGACGTAGTTTTTTGTGATGTTCGCTGGTATCTCGACCGCACCCCGGGTCGCCAAAAATACAACGAAGGTCATATTCCTGGCGCAATCTTCGTAGATCTAGATGAACATTTAGCAACTCTCCCAAGAAAGTCGGAGGGACGTCATCCGATGCCGGCTGCTGCCTCATTTGCTTCAAGCATGGGATCGCTTGGTATCGGCCACGACACTCCAGTTGTGGCCTACGACGACAACGGAGGCATGTCAGCTAGTCGTTTGGTGTGGATGTTGCGAATTGTCGGCCATGATGCCGCGTTGCTCGATGGAGGGTTACAAGCCTGGACTGGCGAATTAGAAACATTCTCAGCTGCTCGAGAATCAGTCGACCATCCGATCCGTGAATGGCCTCAGGAATTATTCGCAGATGCTGACGCTGCTGGATTAGCAGGCGAAAAGTCAGACGAAACGTTGGTTGATTCTCGAAGCCCAGATCGTTTCTCAGGCGAGTACGAACCTGTTGACCCTCAAGCAGGTCATATTCCAGGGGCAACAAATCTTCCATTCGCTAACAACCTCGCTCCTAACGGGTATTTTCAATCTCCCGACGAATTACGCGAACGATTCGAAAGAGCTGGCTGCGGCAACGAACAATCGACAGTGATGTACTGCGGATCGGGAGTCAGCGCGTGCCACAACTTATTGGCGTTTGAACACGCCGGATTGGGTAACGCTCGTCTGTATGCCGGCTCATGGTCACAGTGGAGCAACAGCGACGGCCGGCCAATAGAGACGAATTAAAAAAGTCTCGCAACGAAATAGCCGCGTAGGCCGATCTGCGGACATACTGGCCTGTATGGCAGACCTTTCTGATTTCTATGGCCTAGACGTTCTCTTAAACGATGACGAACAAATGATTCGCGACACGGTCAAAAAGTTTGTGGAGAGCGAGTTCAAGCCAGTTGTAGCTGAACACTTCGAAGCAGGGACATTCCCCATGGAATTGGTTCCAACTATCGCAGACATGGGGTTGCTGGGAATGCACCTTGACGGATACGGCTGCGCCGGAGCGTCAGCGATGGCATACGGCGTTGCGTGCAGAGAACTTGAAGCTGGCGACAGCGGTCTGAGAAGTTTCGTGTCAGTTCAGGGTTCTTTATGCATGTTTCCAATTTGGAAATACGGGTCTGAAGAGCAGAAGGAGCAGTGGTTGCCAGGGATGGCAGCAGGCGAGATTATTGGTTGCTTCGGCCTGACTGAACCCGACCACGGGTCAGATCCTTCTTCTATGGCAACTCGCGCCAAAAGGGATGGTGACCGGTGGATACTCAACGGCTCCAAGAGGTGGATCACTAACGCAGGAATAGCTGATATCGCGATCGTATGGGCTAACACCGACGAAGGGTTTCGTGGATTCTTAGTTCCAACCGATTCTGAAGGGTTTGAAGCACGAAAGATACAGAACAAGCTGTCGCTTCGAGCTTCAGTGACCGGCGAGTTTTACATGGACGATGTGGAAGTTCCGGAGTCCATGAGGCTTCCCGATGCAATCAGTATCGGTGCCCCATTGAGCTGCTTGAGCGAAGCCCGATATGGCATAGCATTCGGAGCGGTCGGAGTGGCCCGCGACTGTTATAACGCCGCTCTCGACTATCAACAAGAACGTCCACAATTTGGCAAATCACTCTCAAGTTTTCAGATCAACCAAATCAAATTTGCTGACATATTGACCGACATGACGAACGCCAATCTTCAAGCGATGAGTCTCGGCCGCCTCAAAGAAGATCACAGCATACGCCCACACCACATTTCGATGGCGAAGCGACACAACTGTCGGGTCGCTATTGATGCAGCACGAACTGCCAGAGCAATGATGGGCGCAAATGGGGTCAGCACTGAGTACAGCCCGATGCGCCACGCCAACAATATGGAGTCCGTCATGACCTACGAAGGGACCGAAGAAATCCACGGTTTAATCCTTGGACAAGAGATCACCGGGATACCGTCGTTCCGATGACTGACTTTGATCTAAGTGAAGTGGACCGCCTACTTACAACAACCAAACAGGTTCGAAAAAGACTCGACTTGGATCGGGACGTGCCGACGGAACTGCTCTTAGATTGCATTGAAGTAGCAGGACACGCCCCGGTTGGAGGAAACCTTGAACGGAACCGGTGGATCATTGTCACCGACCCTGAACTGAAAGCAGAAATAGCCCATTATTACGCTGAAGTGGGGCGCCCCTATCTGTCAGCTAGTACAGGGGTTAATGCCGATGACCGCACAAGTCGGGTTATAGATTCATCAATCCATCTGATTGACCATTTGCATGAAGTGCCGGCATTGGTCATTCCATTGCGGCTTGACCGACCACCAGCCGGTGAAAATAATGAGGGTTCGGCCGGAGGTTGGTGGGGATCGGTTCTCCCGGGAGTTTGGAGCTTCCAGCTAGCGGCAAGAGCCCGTGGGCTTGGCTCTACATGGACAACCTTTCATCTCGCTCATGAGGCAAAGATCGCCGAACTTCTAGGTATCCCTGAAACAGTAAGCCAATGCGCGTTATTGCCTGTGGCTTTTTATACCGGTGATTCTTTCCACCCAGCGCCCCGAAGATCTGTGGATGAAGTGACCTACCTCAACGGTTGGAAACAACCTGTTCGCTAACTCGGAAACCGGACAAGAACTGTTAGTGGAATATGTCCGCCCGTATTCGTTTCAGCAGGTCCTCGATCATCTTCGACCGCGAATAACACCGAACATCGAACACATTGAAGGCAATGTCTATTCGCGGGTCACCGTTGAGGATGGGATCGCAAAGTTTTTCCATGTCGAGGACGCCAACGATGGTCAGCATCTGCGCGTTACGGTGACTTCAGATATCACCGACAACTTCGCTACGGAGGTAACCCGTCTTCGGTATCTATTCGCTGTCGACGAAGACCCAGCACCAGCAGTCGCACATCTTTCACAAGATTCGCTCATCGGCGACTTAGTAGTTGAACGGCCTTGGATTCGGGTTCCGAGGTGCTGGGACCCGTTCGAAACATCAGTTCGGATCATCATTGGTCAGCAAATTTCCGTAGCGGCGGCTTCAACAATATGCGGACGTTTGACAACGAGGCTGGGCTTGCGGGCATCTGACGTGTCAGGTTTAAACCGAACCTTCCCTTCAGCTGAGGTCCTTTCTAAGGCCGATCTAGATGGGATTGGGCTCACCGAGCGTAGGAAGGCGACGATACAAAATTTTAGTCGGGCTGTGGCTGAGGGGATTATTGATTTCCAACCATCAGAGAATCTCGATGAAATAGAGAAAAAGTGGTGTGCTCTACCAGGTATCGGTCCATGGACGGCTCAAGTATCAGCTATGCGCGTCCTTGGACACGATGATGCTATGCCGTCATCTGACCTTGGGATACTTCGGTCTATTGATCGGCTTACAAATAACAACTTCGGCGCAAAGGAGCTGGCAAGCCGATCTACGATTTGGAAACCATTTAGATCATGGGTTGCGCAGCATCTATGGCAGGCACCTGAAGTTCTTAGGAGTACCTCGTGAGCGAGCTTCATCTATTTCAGAAGTTACGAACCCCAATAGGGGATCTCACTCTTATCGCTAACGAGATTGGCCTCCGAGCTGTCTTATGGCCTGACGACGAGGGCCGAATATCTCTTCCAACGCAGCTAATTGCTTCGGAAACTGATGCTGTACTCACCGAAGCTGCATTCCAAATAGAGCAGTACTTTGCTGGGGAGAGAACTGCTTTTGATGTACCTCTTGACTTGCATGGGACAGATTTCCAGAGGGCTGCTTGGATATCGCTTGCAAACATTCCTTATGGTGACACGTGGACCTATAAGCAGCAGTCAGAGCATCTCGGTCGGCCCAAAGCAATGCGAGCCGTGGGAGCCGCAAACGGCAAAAACCCTGTTTCGATACTGCTTCCTTGTCACCGAGTAATCGGCGCAAATGGTTCGCTCACCGGTTTTGCTGGAGGTTTAGAAGCAAAGAAACATTTATTGTTACTCGAAGGAGCTATATCAAACTAGGGCAGTCATGCCGTTTCTTGATCGTTTGCCTCGTCTTCTTGAACCCGATCTTCTGACGACTCTTCGCTCAGCGTAGTTTCAGTATCTACCGTTTCAACCGCCTGCCCACTATCTATCTCGGGGACATCCGTATTTGGATTCGTGAGACGAGTCCAGTCCTCTACCGCCATTCGGTATTCCTCTTCAAGGGTTGCTCGATCTGTCCCCTCGGCGTCGCTCTCCATCAGCTCTTTGAGTTTCTGAGCAGCCATGTCACGTCGCTTTTCGGCTTTATTAATGGCTTTCGATTGCTTATCCAACTCACGACTCGTAGTAACACCGTTGTTGAATTGCGCCAGCGCTGCGGCCAAATCGTCATTGCTTGCAGTTTGAGGATGCTTCCCGTTCATAAAGTGCGAGCCTTCTAATTTGTTGAGGGACGGTGGGGCTTCTAGCCCGCAGTTATAGGTTCGGTGCGCGAGGAGGGACTTGAACCCTCACACCCTTGCGGGCACAGGCACCTGAAGCCTGCGCGTCTGCCAGTTCCGCCACTCGCGCTGGATAGAGAGATCAAGGCTAGCTGCACAACAAGTTTCTTCCGCAGAGTCTGCTTTACAACCAATGTGAATAAGGTGACCGGCGTGGATCATCAGCTCTCAGAGAAGCAAATACAAACAATCTCCGATTTCGTAGATACCTCCAGTTTCGGTGTACGCCGACGCCTTCCTGAAGATCAAATCCAGCGCATTTCCCAATATCTCAACATCAGCCAAGACGAGGTCCGCTCATTGTTGGCTGGCAGCAACGGTGTCGAACAAGACTGGGCCACTCATGAAGCTGACCTCAGAGAAATCGAAACGAAAATTGGGGCAATCACCGACCGCCTTGACCTTCTTTCTAAAGCTTTCCCGGAATAGATTCCGTCAGCCTCGTCTCACGCCAGTCAACTCGTAGCCCACAGACGACTTAGCTGGTCAACCCATTTCTTCCAACGCGCTGGCTTTCACGTTAAGGCAGGGCGACCACTCCACCAAGACACGCGGTCGTACACTCGTACCACAATGGGTTTTTCAGGTGTGTCCAACAAAATAGTCGCTGCTTCTTCGCGCATTTTTCGGACTGCGGTTAGCCCAATGACAGTTGCGCGAAAAATCAACCGTCTTCTCCAAAAGGAACAAACAAACGACACCCACGGTCATCCAATCGTTCCTAATCATTTAATTGTTGCTTTCTCACCAAAAGACCGACAGCGGTATGGCGGCGCCGAAGAAACTTTACGGCGTCAACTTGTCGAGGTTGCTCATAACTATGCCCGAGCAAAAGGCTTCGGATTCACCGGCCCCCTATCCATCGACTTTGCTACCAACCCAAGCTTCCGCAACGGACGGTGCGACATTTCTGGTGAATTCCGTGACGCTCCAATCGGTGATGAAGCCGTTCTAGTTACTTCCGACGGACTAAGAATTTCTATTACGACACCCCAACTTCTTGGACGAAACGACGACTGCGGCGTCGTACTTGCGGGTTCGAACGTAAGCCGTCATCACGCCGAAATTCGGGCAGACCAACATGGACTCTTTATCGTCGACCTTGGTTCTACGAACGGCACGATGGTCAACGGTATTGCGATCGACAACCACCGACTGTTGCACGCTGACATCGTGACTATTGGGGATCACGAGTTGCGAGTTGAGGTCATTTAAATGTCACCTCAACTTGTACGACTCCTAACAATTCTTCTCCTTGTTCTCATACATCTGTTTCTGTTCAGAGTCATTCGAGCTATTTGGGTGGGTATAAAACCAGCACGAGAAGCTCGGACCCGCGGAAACCGTTTCATTAGGAACAACCGACAAGCAAGCGTTCTCATAGTCAGAACTCCTGAAACGTTGAGTGGACAACGGCACGAACTAAATCTCGAGATAACTATCGGGCGAGCAGCGACCTGCGATGTAACCATTGATGACAGCTACGCCAGCCAAATCCATGCCCGAATTTTTCGGAGAGAAGGTAACCACGTCTTAGAGGATTTAGGTTCGACCAACGGCACATATCTAAACCGACAGAAAGTTTCTTCAGCAACCACCCTACGCACAGGCGATCATCTACAAGTTGGCTCAACAGTCTTCGAGGTGATGTCATGAATTCGTCACCGATGCGCAGATTGCGTCTGACGTGGGGAGGCGCGACGGATCAAGGCAGAATTCGTGCAAATAATCAAGACGCTATGTACGCCGATTCGGGATTATTCGTTGTAGCTGATGGGATGGGTGGTCATCAAGGCGGAGAGGTCGCCGCGAATCTCGCAGTTCGTACCATAGCGAACGCCGAGCGTTCAGATCGAAAGCAACTTCGCGAGGCAATAACCGAGGCAAATCGTGTGGTCCATCAAACTGCTCTTGAGGAGCCAGAACTTCACGGTATGGGCACAACACTGACCACATTGGCAGTGAGCCAAGAGGCCGACAGCCATCAATTCGTCATACTCAATGTCGGTGATTCAAGGGTCTACCGGCATCGAGATGGTGAGCTTGAACAATTAACTGAAGACCACAGTTATGTTGCAGAACTCGTGCGTCGCGGTGAACTTGACGACCAAGCCGCTGAGGTTCACCCGTACCGGAACATGTTGACTCGCGCCATCGGAGTTCATGCCGAAGTCGAGATAGACGAGTGGCTACTGGAACCAGTCGCCGGGGACCGCTTCATGCTCTGCAGTGATGGTCTTACCAACGAGGTCGCAGACCTCGAAATAGCGGAGCAACTGGGATTAGGCCAGGACCCGAGCACTACCTCTAAAGCGCTAGTTGGCTTAGCCAACCAGCGCGGAGGAAGGGATAACTCAACAGTCCTGATAATTGATGTTCAGGTGGAGCTGATCGATTCCGACGAAACAAATCAGTCATCGGAAACCGAAGAGTTTCAAGATCCAATTAGCTCTCCCCCTCATGAAGCAAACATCTCACCAGGCGACTTAGAGGATCTTTCGGATCGATCAGAGCAAACATCGAACATGAAAGAGCGAAGTTGGCTATATGACCGTGTCCACATCAAGCTAGGCGCTGTCGTTATTTCTTTAGTGCTCTTACTTACAAGCGCAGCAATGGTCACAACTATCGGTTGGTATGCCCGCTCGAGTTATCACGTAGGCATTGTCGCGAATCATGTTGTCATTCAGAAGGGACGTATAGGTGGTCTTCTTTGGTTTGAACCGACACTTGAACAGTGGACAGATATTCAAACTATCCATCTAACAGAAGAGGATCGACAGCGGTTAGTGGATGGCGAGCAGATGACTGATCTCGACAACGCAAAAACTTTTGTGGCAAACCTCAGAACCCGGCTTGTCAAAGGTGTGGACGGTAGCTGAAGTGAATCATCAGCGGATCGTTGAACTCACTCTTCTATTACTTGCAGCTTTCATCACATTGACAACAGTCGCCGTTGCAGCCGTCGCCGAAACTACAGACATTGATTGGGTGACTATCCCCTACTTGGTTGTCTTACTCCTGTTATGGACGGTCAGTCATCTATCTCTAAGAAAATGGGCCCCATCAGCTAACGGTTTACTCTTCCCAATCTCGGCATTATTGCAGGGCATCGGGGTCGCGTTCGTCCTCAGAATTAACCCAGAACTCCTAACGGGGCACTTAATCTGGAGTGCCTTCGCGACCTGCGGCTTTATCGCAGTAATAGCCGGCATAAGTGACTTAAATCGCTTGCAGAATTTTCAAAGGCCACTTGGGATAGCCGGTTTAGTGCTCATTTCGATTCCCGTGGTAATGAAACTCATTGACGGGGAAATCGGTTCATACAGATCACTTCAAATTGGGTCCGTGGCTACTCATCCGGGTCAATTAGGCACCCTATGTTTAATCATTTTTTTTGCAGGTTGGCTCGCCACTTACCGTTCACGCAACACTGCAGAACATTTGGGTCAAACCGAGCCACTAGAAGGCGACCCGTCTCGTTTCATCTCACTGATCGGCGCTTGGTTACTTGCTTCAATCACCGTCATCTTTCAAAGCGACGTAAGTTCAGCATTCGTTCTCGTCGCCATATTCCTTTCAATGTGGTGGGTCGCTGTTGGCCGACCACTCGATTTAGCAATCTTTTTGGCAGCCACTATTGGATCAGTGCTTCTAGCTCTGAGTAGCGTGCCCGAGCTACAAGACCGTTTCGCTGCGTGGACAGACCCCTGGTCCAATCCACAATTCGGCGAAGTTATTAACCGCTCCACATTTGCTCTCGCCGGAGGTGGTCTGACCGGAACAGGTCCAGGAGAAGGTTCTGCTGATTGGATTGTCGGGGCAACCGATCAATTTGCATTCATTCCTATCGCCGAAGAACTCGGCTTCATAGGTGCCTCGGCCGTTTTATCGAGCTTCTTACTGCTTACAGGTGTCGCATTGCGCTTATCGACTATCGCTCGACGAGAATTCGAAGGCCTATCAGCTATCGGAATCGCAATCTTTTTCGCCAGCCAAGCATGGGCACCTATCGCTGTAGCGCTTCGGCTTCTTCCGCCCAACGACATCTCTCTACCCTTCATTTCCTCTAATGGCTCAGCTCTATTTACTTGCAGTATTGCCTTAGCTCTCCTACTAAAGATTTCCGAAACCGTTTCACCCAAAGCAGATCCGACTGAAATTCTTCCTCGCATTACATCTGAGTCTGAGGGCACACCGTGAGTCGCCGTTTAGTCCACGTAGGAATAGCTTTTCTCGTCATATACGGTCTCTTGTTTTTTCGGTTAGAGATGGTTCAGGTCGTCAATGCAAAAAATTTGAGAAACCATCCTCAAAACACGCGTGAGATCATGTTGGACTTTGATGCTCCGAGAGGTTCAATTCAAACTGCTGACGGGGAAATCGTCGCCCAAACCGTGGCTATAAGCGGCCCACGTAATCGTTTACGCCAATACCCTTACGGCTCGCTGTACTCGCAGGTGGTTGGTTTTATTTCAGCGGAACACGGAGGTAGTGGGATAGAGAGAAGCCATAACGGCTTCTTGGCTGGAAGCGACTTATCCGTCCGTATCCAAGACAGTCGCGATTTGTTTGTTGATCAAGCACGCACAGGTCAACTCGAGTTATCACTCAGGCACGACGTCCAATTAGTTACCCGCGCCGCTATGGCCGGCCACCGGGGAACAGTGGTGGTCGTCGAACCCAACAGTGGCTCTGTTTGGGGGATGTGGAGCAACCCAAATTTTGACCCCAACCATCTGTCGTCTCATGATCTAGGTGCGGCAGCAATTGACTTCAACGCGTTGAACACTGATGTTACTCAGCCGTTAACAAACCGAGCTGAGTACCAAAGCGTCGAGATCGGTTCGCTATTCACCATTGTTACTGCCGCTGCGGCGATCGAAAATAACCTCAGTGACTTCAATATTCCAACGACTTCGTCGTTTCCGGCGAGGTCGAACTTCCCCGTTATTACTAACTCGGACGGAGATGAATGCGGTGGAACTATTAAATCTCTCATGATTAGTAGCTGTCGATCCGGGTGGGCAACTATTGGTGCAGAAATTGGTCATGGACCACTAGAAGCTGTAACCAAACGTTTTGGCCTACTTGGTGATGACCCAGCCCGCTCCGAAAATGCTCTACCGGGGGCAGTTAGGCCAACAGGCTTGGTTTCATCTGTCCCCCACGCGGCCGTTGGAACCTCGATGAAGCTAACACCGCTTCAAGTCGCGAATCTTTTTGCCACGATCAGCAATGGCGGAAGCCAAATGCAACCTCGATTGGTGAATCGGGTCCGGGCTCATGATGGTTCCGTTATTCACAATTTTGAGCCACGAGTAGTAAACCAGTCCGTTTCGAAAGAAACTGCTGCGGAGCTACTCGGGTTGCTATCTGAAAACGTTAAAAACGGTAACGCTGCAGGCCTGGAATTAAGTGACGTTTCAATGGGGGGCTTGTTAGCTGCATCATTTTCGGAAAGTAATCATCTCTGGATGGTTGCATTGGCGCCGGTGACACGTCCAGAGGTCATTGTTGCGGTACTTCTAGAGGCTGATGACTTTGACGAGCGGCAAGCAGCCGAAGCCAGCATTACAGGAATTTCCAGAAGAATTACTGAGGCTGTTCTGCGCCTCCCAAGCCCTACCCTAGGGGGGTCCTAGTGGCACCCCCAGAAACACCTATGTCTGACAACGACCGACCAATATTTAGTGGACGATATGAGTTGTACCGTCGTATTGCGCGCGGCGGCATGGCAGAAGTCTTTTTAGGAAGAGACAAGCTTTTGGACAGGCCTGTAGCTGTCAAGGTTTTGTTCCCTGAGTACGCAACGGATCCTTCTTTCGTTGAGCGTTTTCGTCGAGAAGCACAAGCTGCAGCCAATCTAAATCAACCCAACGTTGTGGGTGTTTACGACTGGGGCCAAGAAGCAGGGACCTACTACATCGTCATGGAGTATGTCGAAGGTCGAAGCTTGGCCGAGATAATTAGAGCAGAGGGCCCTCTCCACCCAGACCGCGCTGCTGACATAGCCATCGACATAGCAGCAGCGTTAGCGTTCGCTCACCGCAATGGGGTTGTTCATCGTGATGTAAAACCAGGCAACGTTCTGGTTACTACAGGCGGCCAGGTGAAAGTAACTGACTTTGGCATAGCTCGAGCATTGACAGGGAACACGTCGGACAATCTGACTCAAACGGGATCGGTGATGGGGACAGCTACGTACCTGTCGCCTGAGCAAGCGCAAGGCCAGCCAGCTGATCCTAGAAGCGATGTCTATTCGCTTTCGGTAGTTCTGTACGAGATGCTTACAGCTGGGCCACCTTTTACCGGCGACACTCCAGTCTCCATTGCCTACAAACATGTGCAAGAAGCACCCAATCCCCCTTCTCAGTTCAATGCTGATGTCCCTCCGACGCTTGAAGCGATATGTCTTATGGGATTGACGAAAGACCCCGAGGACCGTTACGCGTCCGCGGATGATTTGCGTGGCGATCTCCGCCGCTTCCGAACCGGTCAGCAAGTTCTCGCTACTCATAGCGGGGGCACAATCTCAGCGACAACAGTGCAAACCCGTGTTACTCCGTCGCCTGGGACGCGTCCTGTGCCACAGACACCAGCTCAAACATCAGGAACCCCTGATCCAAAGATGGCGCCCAGAGATGGCTCTCCCGTTAAATCAGCTTCAGACAAAACTCGTGTCTGGGCAACTTTGTTAGTTGTTTTACTGATCGTGGTAGCGGGGCTGGTGTACTTACTCGTTAATGGCTTCGATCCGAGCACTGGGAACAACGATTCTGAAGACGCCAGCCAAATAGATAGCCGGCTCCGAGTACCGTCGGTCATTGGTCTTGACTGGCAAGAAGCAGAAAATCAGTTACGAGAACGAGGATTCGAACAAATCACTATCGAATTCCAAGAACGCCAGGACATCGACGCCAACCAAATCTTTCAGCAGGACCCGCGGGCCGGCTTATTACTCGCTGAACCAAACGATCCTGATAATCCAATACGCCTCTTCGCTTCCAAGGGACTAACTGTTGTAAGGATCCCATCCGTTCAACGCTTGGATTTCCTTGAAGCTGAAGAAATCCTCTTGGCCGCTGGTTTCACGGTTGAGCGAATTGAACAGCAAAGTGATGATTACGCTCGGAACGTAGTCATCGACCAAAGTGTTCCGAGCACTGAAGAGCGGCCCCAGGGAACTGTTATTACCTTGACAGTGTCCATAGGTCGAGGTGAGGTAGATGTCCCATCGGTTGAAGGCCAATCTCTTTCTGATGCCCGGGTCACACTCGCTCGAGAAGGATTACTTGAAGAAGTAGTGATGGAAAATTCGCTCGAATTTCCTATCAACACGGTGATCCGTTCTGAACCAGGTTTTGGTCGTGCAGCCGAGCGCGGAAGCGTGGTGCGGTTAGTTGTCTCGCTAGGTCCTGCCACGGGTCAGGTGCCATCACTAGAGATCCTTGGCACCACCGACGCCGTACAGGTTGAGATTGCTCTCAAAAACTTAGGTTATGAAGTCAAACGAGTTGAGCGCACCTTGGGCGTCGGAGATCCGCTGATTGGACAAGTAATGGGTATGGATCCCTCCCCGGGAACGGATCTGTTATTGGGTTCAGAAGTAATACTCATTGTCGGTATCGGGCATGGCGGCGCGGAATCTAACCCCAGCCCTGGGAGCAGTTTCGTAACTGTGGAGCCCAGCAACTAAAACTTGCTCTTGGTGGCAACAATTACAACCAAATCATGTCGGTGATCAGTGGCCAGTAGCGTTTCTGCCTCTATCCTCGTTGCTCATGGCAAGGCCAAAGAAGACAAGTCGTTTAACTCCTAAGGGCACTCGTCCAGAAGGAGTCATTACTGAAGAAACACTTGCGGGTGATCTTCCGCCAAGTCCTGCTTGGTTTGGGTGGATGATTTTGACGTTTTTACTAGTTGGAGTCGCAGTCATCTTTTCGAACTACATGAGTTGGTTGCCCGGGAGCCCTTCTAGTTCCTGGATTCTTGGAGGACTCGGCTTTGTCCTTATAGGTATTTTGACTGCTACTCGATGGCGCTAACGCGTTAAAAATCTTCGTCAAATTACAGGCGTGTGGTTTGTCCCCAGGCTGTGGACAACTTGTGGACGATACCGCTCATGTTAATCATTGTCATGGTCACGGATTAACTCCATCTCCTCCATGCAGCACTTAGGGCCTTCAGGAACAGTACTTGGTGATCGAGTCATCCGAACTTCTGTCCCACAGAGCGTACACATATAGGTCAGACGAACTTTCCTTAGTTCTCCAGGAGGAGGAGGCGCTGGCACAGGGCGCGAAAACCCGAGCATAAGTTTCAAGCCGATCCTGTACACAACATAGATAAACAGCAACGAACCCATGATCGGAACAACTAAATCCACACGAACTACCGTACCGCTCACCAAGAATGGTGCCACTACGTATCGTTGGATAGAACGGATCTACGGGTCTACAAATAAGATTGTTCATGTCGGTCAGAAAGGGTCGTGGTGACTGAGATTACGTCCCATCACATATACCGCCACAATGGTGGTCTTCTTTTCAAACCCAGCTCTTCACTAGCTGTATCCATCTTCGACTTAGTGGGCACGGTATGAGACCTTCAGGAACTGAACCTGGTGACTTCGTAGAATTTGACTACGACTTGGTTCAAGCTGAGAGACGACAGCAAATCCGTGATGTTTTGCACGAAGTTCGCCCAAAGTTAGAAAAAGAAACAGGCGTAAAACTAGAAATTACCAGCGATGGTAATGACCTCGTTCTCAGCGCGGACGGCGAAGTGCGATTTAGGGCAGCACTATCTTCAGATGGTCGACTAGTAATTACTGATCTCAAATCAACCAACCGTCTTTGAGATAGAACCTACGAAACCCTATTAATTAGCCTAACAATGTGGCCGTTTGCGTCTCATCTAGAAGATCAGTTCGATTATGAGTTCGTCCTGAGCTTCTAGCGTCTTCAAGCAACGTAACTGGCGCAATCTTTTCGCGAGTCAAATCTTCCATTTCAAAAAGTTGAAGTTCCTCGACTTCCAAGATTCGACCACTTTGTGCTCGCTGGCGGCGGACGCGGTTACGTTTACGAGCTGGTTGAACCACTTCACCAGGGGTGACTGTCCAAAGTCGCGGTGTTCCATCTCGTTCATCGAAAACCGTCCACCCTTCAGGTGCACGGAGATTTTGGACATGATGCTGGCAAAGCGACATTGTGTGGCCAGCGTCTGCGTGAAGATCAATTACCCATACCGATAAGGAAGCATTGTTGTAGGAAAGCCCGGCTACTGCCGGGGCTCCACAAGTTCCTCGGGAGCAAGATGTCACGAACATGGAACGTAGCGTGAGGTTCAACACCTGTCGTGGATACTGATGAACTGAATCTTGGGACTGAATGCTCCGCCTACCATCTCAGCGAAACCTCTCAACCGGTTCCTATCTTTTCAATTCGAAAATGCTTAATGCTTCGAAGATAGCTAGGGTTCAGTGTTACCGATGTGGCAGAGTCAAACTGTCCGCTTTAAAGCAAAATATGAAAGGGGCACCCCGTGGTTGGTGGCGCACTGAAGTCAGCAAGCATGGATGACCTTGATCTGAGAATGTCAGAGAAGGTTCGTCCGCTGTACGAGGCTGTAAAAGTTTTCATTCGCGAGGAAGTCGACCCGATTACCGAGGAGTATCACCGCCTCGGAGAGAACCGGGCAGAAAGATGGGGTTACGGCGAAGGGCAATTAGAGCTACTCGAAGGCGCCAAAGAAAAAGCTCGTGCCCAGGGCCTGTGGAACTTCTTTCTTCCTGATGCCGAAACTGGCGAGGGGTTAACCAACCTTGACTATGCCTATATCGCCAATGAACTCGGAAAGAATCGCTTGGCATCGGAATGTTTGAATTGTTCCGCTCCCGACACAGGCAACATGGAAGTGCTAGAGCGAACTGGCACAGCCGAACAAAAGGCGCAGTGGCTTGAGCCATTGCTAAACGGACAAATTCGATCCGCCTACTGCATGACCGAACCCCGAGTTATGAGTTCAGACGCGAAACAGATCGAAACAGAAGCTGTACTCGATGGCGATGAGTGGGTAATTAACGGAGAAAAGTTTTATATATCAGGTGCGGGTGACCCTCGTTGCAAGGTAATGATCACGATGGTTCGCACTAACCCAGACGCTGACACTTATAAGCAACAGTCTCAGATTCTTGTTCCTCTTGATACGGAAGGCGTCAACATTATCGGCCCCATGCACGTATTTGGTAACGATGATGCACCACACGGTCACATGCACCTCAAACTTGAAGATGTGCGAGTCCCCCGAGACAACGTCTTGTTGGGGGAAGGTCGAGGCTTCGAGATCAGTCAACTTCGTCTCGGTCCAGGACGCATCCATCACTGCATGCGTTCCATTGGTTCCGCAGAAAAAGCAATCGAGATGATGGTTGATCGAGGCGTAACTCGTGAAGCTTTCGGCAAGAAACTTGTCAACCTCGGCAAGAACATGGAAGTCATTTCTCGTGCACGCATTGAAGTAGAGGCGATGCGCCTGATGGTGTTACGCGCAGCCCAAGCAATGGACACGCTCGGCAACGCCGAAGCTCGCGTATGGGTGAGCGCTGTCAAAGCAATGGTTCCTGAAAAGTGCTGCGACATCATTAACGAGGCAATCCAAATGCATGGTGCTGCTGGTGTTTCCCAGTGGTTCCCACTCACTGAGATGTGGCACAGCCAACGAACTCTTCGACTCGCAGACGGGCCAGACGAAGTTCATCACAACGTTGTTGCCCGGGCAGAAGTTCGAAACCGCGAGGCTGAACGTTCAACGGGCGAAGCCACCACACATACGTTAGGTGGACCAACCTTTACAGGGGCGTAGACCAATAACAATTGAATTTAAAGGGGCCCCTTTATGGAGGCCCCTTTAGATTTTTTGCAAAGCCCATTCCCGGAGTTCTACTTTTCTTATTTTCCCCGATGGAGTAACTGGCATCTCATCTATGAATATGACGTGCCTTGGTATTTTGAAACTGGCGATTTTCCCACGGCACCGCTCAATTAAGTCCTCAGCTGTTACATCGTTAGATCTGACCACGAACGCCACAGGTACCTCTACTAGTCGTTCATCTGGATAACCAACAACCGCTATTTCCTGGACTCCATCTACCTCAAGGAGATACCCCTCAACTTCAGCGGGTGAAACATTTTCTCCACCAACTTTCAGCATGTCTTTGTGGCGTCCAACAAATACAACATGGCCGTCCGGTCGCAGTAACGCAACGTCGCCTGTATCAAGCCAACCATCGTCATCCAATACTTCAGCGGTCGCTTCGGGTTTATCCCAATAGCCGCTGGTCACGGTATAGCCCTTTACGTGCAGCGCTCCTGTCTGGTTTGCCGTTAATACCTGTCCAGTATCAAGGTCACGTATTTCGAACTCAATTCCGTACATGGGGTAGCCGGAAGCTTCGGTTCGTTGTTCTAAAGAGTCGGTGATATGACTAGAAGCGATAAAAGCCCAAGATTCGCTCATTCCAAAGCCACTCGTTGTGGGGCAGAAGACATCTTGGGCTTGGCGAGCTATCGGGATCGTGGATTCCATTCCAGCCGGCAACGTACCCACACGTAGCGAAGAGACATCTCGTTCATTTTGTTGTTGGGAGCGAATGAGGTCAGCCCAATGACTATCAAATCCATGGAGAACGGTCCCACCTTCAACTTCTACTGCTTCTAGGACCTCATCAGCTTCAAAAACGTCAAACAAGACCTGGCTGCCACCCGTTAAACCCGCCATCATTGCAACTTCGCTGAAGCCATAAGCATGAAATAGCGGCAGATAACTCATGTGAACATCGTTGCGGTTGTGTCCAAGCAACATGGCTCTTTCATAGGTATTACGGACAGGTTTGTGGCAGTGGACTACGCCTTTAGGGTGTCCTGTGGTGCCGGACGTATAGGCAAGCATCATTCGATCTTCCACATTTACTTTTGAAGACCGTGCTTCTAATTCCTCGTCGCTGACCGTTGCACCTTGCTCAAGCATGGCGCTCCAATTGATACTGTCCGGTATTTGTTCTCCAAGGATGACGATGGTTTGGAGGTATCCGCCTTCGGTTAACTGTCCCCCAGCTTCGATGAGCATTTCGCCGTAGTTGATTGGGCCGGATTGATCGAGCGCGATGAGAAACTTACTCTGAGATTGCACGACGGTATATGCGACGTCGTCGGTTCGGTATCGCGTGTTTAACGGGACAATACATCCTCCGACTTGAGGAACCGCATACATGAGATGCAACCATTCGGGCCGATTAGTCATCCAAACCGCAACATGGTCACCATGGCCAACTCCGAGAGCTATCAGACCTTTTGCTACCTCTCTGACGTTGGCTGCGAACTCTCCATGAGTCCAACGTTGGTCTTTAAAAACCAGCGCAAGATCGTCTTTCCACAAACGCGCAGCTCGTTCCGGGACCTCTCCCATCAATAACCAATCATCACTCATAACCTGCAACCTTAGAGGCGATCCAGTTGCATTGGCCGAGCGACGAGATTTCGGCTCAAATAGGGGTCAGGAAAGAGGTAATGACGTGGAATTCGATTTGATGACAGGTTCATCGACTTGGGCAAGCGCGGGAGATCTAGCTCGCCGTGTCGAAGATCAGGGATTTTCAGGAATG
>Ga0315315_10000929_pt1 | contig 26259 bp, 9 predicted proteins | sample M140m3416metaG_FD_203699 | JGI IMG/M metagenome (GOLD analysis project Ga0315315, IMG submission 203699) | Ammonia-oxidizing marine archaeal communities from Monterey Bay, California, United States - M1 40m 3416 | ecosystem: Environmental > Aquatic > Marine > Intertidal zone | place: USA... | reverse complement strand
CCCCCCCTCCATGAGCTTCCGACCGTCTCCGCACGCCGCCAGCTCGTCCGTCGACGCGGACGAACACGGGCGCTCCGTGCGGAGCCTGATCGCGGCGGCCAAGGTCGCCAACTCCGCCTTCGTGGAGGCGTTCGGGCAGCTGGACGTAGGCTCGTCCTCGCGTCCAAAGGAGCCGGCACCCACGGCCCTTCGCCCCGACCTCAATCCCGGTCTGCTGCGGTACGCGAAGAACGGGCCGTCGTTTCTGCTGGAGGCCCTCTACGACAGCGATGCCGCTCACGACTACAATTGCAACTTTGCCACGGTCACGGATTGGAACCCGAACGAGCACCCCAAAACCAAGAAACGCATCGAGAGCGGGCTGCTGGACTGCTCCGAAAATGGGTACTTCATGTACAAGAACGTTTACGCTTCGGAAGCAAACTGGGAGGCGGAATTGACGACGCGGGAAGAGGAGTCGGCACCGGGATCAATGCGGACAACAACGTACCCGAAGCTGAAGGTTGCGGAAGCAATCGCAACCGATCAAACCGTGAAAGACATTGAGTACCAGCGGGGCACCAAATTCCCGCTCAGGACGCCAGTCGAAGATCACCCGAAGCTGGCCAAGAAGGCTCCAGACCCGGACGTGAATAATCTGAAAGACGTCTGGGAAGTAGACCCCGCTGTGGATCAGACGAACGTCACGTTCTACCTCAGGTCTGTGTACCAGGGGCTAGAAGCCGGCGACAAGGCCGAGTTGAAGGCGATGCAAGGAGCCCGCGACGGACACGGCATGAGCAGCGTCCCCCACGCGGCGGAGAAAAAGGGGCCTGCCGCGAAAGTCTACGCGTTCTTGAGGAGCGCACTCCGAAAAATCCCGGAGGAGATCCCAGTCTCGTGGAAGGAAAAGTACAAGGTCAAACAAGACAGAAAAGGAAACTGGGTCTTCAAGCTCAAGACGCCGGACAAGTACGAACGCACTCTCGAGACCTACATCAACACCATCTGCATGGCGCCCAAGGCGGCTTCGCAGCTGCCAATGAACTCAACGGTCCCGTCGCGGTTGAGGGCCCAGTTTGACGGCTCGTTCGCGCCGGACGGACGACCCATTGTGCGCACGACCAAAGACGGCAAGACCGAGTACCCCAAAGATCCAGACTACCCGTCCTTCCATTTGGAAGACGTCAACTCGACGATCTTTGCGGGAAGCGACAAGCTCAAAAGCAACTGGGGCTTTGTCGTGGAGCTCACCATGTGGACGCACTGGCTGAGCTTGGACACGAGCGGCCCAACGCCGCGCGGGTCCGCGTTTCTGCGATACGTCGACTGGAGGGACGCGTACCTGAAGTATCCGCAGCTGCCAATCTTCAAGCCGGAGGCGTGCAACCCGCTCCTCTGGGAGGAGTACATGTCACAGCTTCGTCACCAAAAGCTGATTAAGGAGGGTGACGGAGAAGAGTTTGGCGAGGCAGAGCTCGACCAGTTCTTTGCCGACATGCATGTGCAGTATCCCAACCGGTACGACACGTGCTACCCAAGGAACAAGGATTCGCCACGCGCAGACGGGCAGGCGACCGCGGACGACTACCTCTACGTGATTCTGATCTGCGCGTCGGGGCGGGAGCCCGTCCTGATGCCAAAGGAACGCATGCCCGCGAACGGCAGACGCGGAGTCATCTGTCCGGACGGACAGGTGGCGGTTGAGCATCCAAGCGGCAAGCCCGAGTGCGAGGAGCGCTACACGGAGATTCGCAGTGGATTCGGAAAGGCGCAGCTCGACATGGTGGACGAGTTTGCCAAGAAACTCGGCGTTCAGCGAACTGTGCTCTCGGCGTTGGCCAACGTTGTGCCGTACTACCGTCGCACGATGAAGTACAGCTGCTGCTCTCGTCACGGTCGCGACCTGAAGTACCTTACCGACAAGTTTGAGCTGGATAAAAGGTTTTGGAAGGCAGCCCCGCCACCCATCCTCGACATTTACAACTTGTATCCGATCGGGGAGAGGGATCTTGAAGATCCCACCTTCAAACGACCCACCGAAGCCGACAAGACGGACTACGTCGAGGAAGCTGCGCGGCTTCACAATATCGATCCGTCGACCATTCAGAACCCTCCGACCCCGTACTACATTGCCGAAGCAATATTTTTCAACGAAACGATCACCATGCAACCCGACCTGAAAAGGGTGCTCCCCGAACGCCAGACGCCCTCGATTACGCCGGCGCGAGTCGGGCCGCCCGTGCCGGGGGGGGCGTTTGCAGTGGGGTTGCCGCCGGCGCCGGCGCCGGCGCCGGCGACGAGGCAATCGGGTCGTCTTCGCCGGGCCGCGTCGTCTGTTGCTCCTTAGTGCAGCTTGCGGAAGGTGGTGAACCTGTAGCCCTCTGGGTAGGTCGCTTTCAGCACGTCGTGCACCGCCTGAAACATTTTTCCTGTGTTCCCCGTGGTGTGTGGAAAGTGTTTTGCGTCCATGGACTGTACGATTTGCAAGTGCTTCACTGACATGTCGCCTTTGAATCCGTACGCGTTTCTGTACATGAGCCTCGTCATCGTGTTCATGGCCATCTGCACAGCCTTCATGTCGGAGGTCATCTCCTCAGGATTCACTTTGTACAACATGGTTCCCCCCGGGTCGAGCGCGGAGAGGGTCTTAGTCGTGATCACGTACCCGGTCGTTTCGGCGCCGGGGGTCCCGTACGAGACGATGCAGCCGCACGGCATGCCGATTGTGCCCCACTTACTTCCGTACGAGCCGCACTCGGTGTCGGCGGGCTGCCGGACGAGGTTCAGCGCGAGCAGCTCGTTCAATCGGGCGGCGCCGTCGCCGCTGCGGCGCGGCGACGGCACCGCCGTGGAGGAGGGACGCAGGCTCATCGGCGCAACAGCAGCAAGCAAGCAAGAGCCTCCCACCGTCTTTCCCCCTCACTGGGGACGCCGACGCCGAACGCGTTATCCCTCGACACGCGCCGCTAGGGAAGGGGGCGCGACGCGGCGCTGGGTCGACGCGATATTGCGTTTCCGCACGGCGGTGCTAGTAGCAAACCGCGTCAGCACCACCACCATGGCGCAACAAGCGCAGCAAGTACAACTGCTCGACAAGGACGATCCCGTCACCGAGATCCGCGCCGCGACGTCCGTGTGGGAGCCGCCCAACCACCCGCCCCGCACGACCGACGGCTGGCGCGTCGCGTCGCTCGAGGCGGCGGGCAACCCCGGCGTGGCTGTCCAACCCGCGCAACTGCCGGCGATCGACGCCCGGCCGGAGGCGCGGTCGGTGTGCATCGCGCTCGTCAAACACCAAAACACGTACACTCCAGTGGTGGACGGGTTGGTCCCTCAGAACGTGCAGGCCCAGGCTCAGGCCCAACCAACCGTCCAGCGTTGCAAGCTCACCCACCACCGCGGCTACCACGAGGCGCCAAACGCGAAGACTGCCGTGTTTTCGCCCTGCGCCGTGGTCGTCCTGCTCGAGGACGGCCAGTCGGCGCCCTTGAAGTGCAGCGTGCAGATGTGGCAGCAGATGGAGCAGCGCGTCGTGGGGCCACAGGGCCCCGTCGCAATGCCGCTGGGAGACGAGGTCATGATGGACGATCGCGAGGTGCGGCCATGTCGCGCGTCAGACGTGACGTTCGATGTCGTGTACACGCCCTATCCCGTGCGATTTGCGCGACCGCCACGTGTCGGCATCTACGACATGAGCCAGGTTCACAGGTGGCAGATGAAACAAGGGATCAACTCTTTCATCAAAACGTTGGAACCGTATGCAGGTCTTCTTTTCACCTTGGCGGGCCAAACCATCAACCCTGGGGGAGGTTGGAGGGGTCTGCCGTCGAGTCTTTGGAGAAGAGTTATAGAGTGGATGAACGCCAACCCTCCGCCCGCGTCAGGTTCAGCTCCAGCTTCAGTTCCAGCCGCCTCTCCAGGCCCGAGTTCGACGCCACCAAGCGTTCCGCCGAGCGTGCCGGCAGCACCGTCCGCCGCTGCCGCCGTGCGCAGGGTGGTGACCGGTGGAGTCGACGTGGCAGCGGAGGGCGTGCGGAAGTTAAGGGCGACGCTGAACGCTGCCGCATTCGGTGCGGCAGGCTGGTGGGGGGCGAGCGAGCGCGATCCGTCCGCCGATCCGCCTTTTGACCCGTCGGCCATACCGCCGGCCGAAGTGACCCGCCCATTCGACGTTGGGTATGCGCTTGGGGGTTTGGTGGTGCCTGTGATCCGCGTCGTGCTCATTGGAATCAGCCTTGGATCCGCGGCACAGGGAACGTTGCAGGACGCTTTGGGGTACGGCGAAGAAGGACAAACTGGCGCAGACGCCGAGGCGGCAAACGCGCACGTGGACTCGTTCGAGCTCGTGCACGAACATCCAGAGGAACTTTCGCCCGAGGTAGCTCCGACGGGTGCGCAGGGTGAGGAAGGGCCCAGCGAACGCACGGCGAACGCGGCTCAATACTCGCTTTGGGCAGGACTCGCGGCGTTCATCCTTTCGGTGTCTGGAATTCCAGCCGCGGAGGTGTTTGATCGGCAGTTCGTCGAAGCACTGGCCGGAGGCAGAGGAATTGATTCGTTCACCTTTTTTCAAGCTATGGGTCGTGGTATGCACTCGTACCTCACCACGGCACCTTCCCCAACTCCAAACAAGGTGTGGTTCACAATTGCCGAGCTTGCGGAGACGCTGGAGTCGCTCTCCGTGCTCTTGCCCATGGGAGCGGCCGATCTAAAAAATGCCACCGAGGAGCAGTCGTTCCGAAAACGCGCGCTTGTGTACAGGTGGCTGACCGAACGCGACACCGGTGTGTTTGGTGGAGACGACGACGAAAACCCTCCTGCCGCGGACAGCCGCGGGTTCTTCTCTGGAAACCCAATGGACACGCGCGACCTTTTCACCGACCCACTGTTGCTTATGAGAACCATCCTGAAAGTGAAAGTAACCGATCGTACGACGTGCAACGAGCCCGTTCCGGACTACTTTGAGTTTGAGTGTCATCGCGGCGATGCCGACCTTCTTGGGCGCGTTGCGTCGGGAACAATTGAAGACGTCGAGCGGTTGCAAAAGGCAATCGACAAATTCGAAGAGACGCTGAATGCCACGATTGCGAGTGCAGGCGACCCAGCATTCGAACAAATGTTCTCTTGGATCGACTGGGCGATCTGGTTGCCAATAGAGACCGTGGTGAAACAGTTGTACAGGCGCTTTCGACCCACCAACGACGACGAAATTGTGGAGTTGCTTGCCAACCAGCGCATACGCATGCTGATGTGGGTGAAGGCCAACGTGGATGCAAAGCTTCGAAAGCGGTTCACCGATAGGGGGTCCTGCGGGAGGGTGTTTCTCGACAAGCTCTACAATGCGAGGGAGATGGAGTTCGAAGGCGGAAATGCGAATGGAGATGGGTCAACCCCGACGACGTGCATCCGTCGGTTGGGCCATCGCGCGCTCTCGCCGTCCTATCTGTTCCCTGCGACGCGCGCGACCGAACTCGACTACACCGACACGCAAGCCGCCGGAGTGGTCGTGCGCGAGTACTCGGCGTACCACGACGCCGCCAAGGTGTACTCGGAGACCACGAGGAGGGGGCGCGACGCGCTCGCGCGCGAGCTCGTCGGTGTGCGCGGGTGGGAGGCGGCTCAATCCTACAGGCTCACCCTCGTGATGGCGAGCGATTCCAACACGCCGCTCCCCAACGACGCCCGATACGCCTACAACGTCCCAACCGAGGCATACTCGCTCGCCCTGATCGTGCCGGCGGACGTCCGGCTCGACGCGATCGTGACGACGCTGACCGAGCAGGTCGAGCGGCGCATCCGGCTGCTCTGCCACGGCACGCAGTCCCACTGGCGGCCGTCGCCCCTCGCCGCGCTCAACGTCCCGGAGACCGAGCGCCACGCCGTAGCCGTGACGCTCTACGCGGAGCTCTGGGCCGACGAGCTCGTGACGCAACACAGGATCGTCGACGTCACGAAGGCGAACGTCGTCGCCGCGTTGGAGCCGGCGTCCGTCCGCGCCGCGCGGCGGCTCGCGGCCTGCGCGCGGTTTGTGCTGGAGACGACCGCACAGTACGACCACGGGTTCTTTGAGCTCGACGACCCGGCGCTCGTGGCGACGCTCGCCGGACGGGACGCCGCGCGGCTGCGCCGACGGCTGGCGATGGCGCATCCCTCGGCCGACTTCTTCGTTCGCGAGACGATGCAGTACCTTCGCGACGTCGCGAAGGCCATGGTCGAGGTGGCGCGCCTGTGGGGCCTGAGCGCGCCGAAACGGCTGCCCTCCGAACCGCTGGCGTCGCTCTTCTCCGCGTCGCCCGACGGCGACGACGCGTTCGACCGAGTCCACGGCTGCCTGGAGCTTCTGCCGAACGCAAGGGTGAGCCTCGACGTGAAGAACCGCGTCCTCGAGGCCGCGTGTGGCGCCTACCCGGCGGTGCTGCTGCAACCGCGGCGGCCGCCAAAAGAGGACCCGGTTCCAAGGACGCTTGTGATGCCCGCTCCCGATCCGCAGCAATTCGTGCACGACCTTTGCAAACGGATGGCGGTGCTGCGCATCCCAATCGACGCGACGGTCACGGGGGCAGAGCCAGTGGATCCGCCCCCTCCCTTGGACGTGACCGCGCTGACGAAGAAGCTCGGAGCGCTCGACGTCGGTTCCGACCAGGCGCTCTTCTACGTGCCGTTTGGGTACGGAGATCCGTCGCCGCGTCTGGTCTTCCCGCCCGCCCCGTCCGTGATGCTCGGGTCGGTGCCGGTGTGGTCGGACGCGGTCGCCGCCGCGATTGCCCAGATAGTCTTGGCGCTCGACGGCGTGCCAGCCGCGGCTGCGACGTGGGCGGCGGTCGTCAAACCCACGTACAGATGCAGCAACGACGCCGACAACGTGCCTCATCCGGCGACCATTCTCGTAAACCGCGACGGCTCGGCGGTGCCTCGGTTGGTCGCTCGCTTCCGCGCGAGCGAGTGTCCGGACGTGCCCGCGTCGGTGCTGCAGGCACGCGTCGCTCGACCGGTTTTGCATCAAAACGCGCACGATGCCGCCGAGCACCACGTGCAGGACGAGACCTGCCTGCATCTGCAGGCGTCCGTGGCGTGCCTCGCCTGGAACGCGGAGCGGATCCTGCAGAGCCTGCTCGCCCTCGTGGCGAGCAGCGACGACAACACCCGAGGACACTTCGAGCTCGAGTTTGAAGACAACCCGACCTCACAGGGCAACGCCAGGGCGCGCGGGTACCTGTGCCTGGCGTGCGCCATCGGCGCGGGCATGGCGGCGCAGTCGCTCGGCGACCTGACGCCGACGTGCAGCCGTGTCGCAATGGCTGGCCAACCTCAACTCGATGCAAACGAGGTGCGACAGATGAAGGTTGTGCTGGGAAGACTACAAATCGCGCTCAACACAAACAACAAGGCTGCGTCTGCGCTGCGCCTCAGCGAGGTGTGCGCGATCGCGTACGGCGTTCTGATAAGCTAATTTACTAGTGACTAGATTGAAAGAAAGGATCCGTAGTCTGTATGGCAAAAAGGGACGCGGCGTCACCGCAAAACAGCGCAAAGCGGCAAGAGCGGCCAGAGGTCCCCGCAGTATTTTTGGGTTACCCCTGCAAAAAAAGCAACTCCGAAAAGTCGAGTGCTTCGGATGACGAGGAGTGCGCCGAGCTTCTTCGGAAGTTAGAGGAAGACCGCAAAGAGCAGGAGGGTGTGTTCAAAGAGGGCGCTCGAAAGACGATGAAGATAATTGTGGAAGACTACAACTTCCTAGACCAGATGAGCGACGACCCAATGGTCGGGCTGGCCCAGGCCTTTCGAGGCTTCCTGATCTACCTCGGGATCACGGGCGTGGTAGTCGAGAAGATCGAGGAGGCCATCGACAACGTCACGTGGTTGATCGAGACGATACTCGTCCAGGAGCGCGCCACGCGCAACGCCATGACCTCGGAGGAGCGCGCTCTATTCTTTCGGACTTCGGACCCGGCGCTGTACGGACAGCCCGACGAACGGCTGTATCCGCACGTGACGACCATCCTGAACGCCGAAGACCCGATCGCCACATACGAAGCTTTGTACGGCACGCTCGAGCGTCTACCACCGAAGGTCGCGACAAGACCGTATAAGACGCCTTCGCCGAAGGCGGCGCGGGCGGCGAAGGAGGCGGAGGCGGATGCAATGCAAACCGAAGCCATCTTCGACTTTAGGACGGAGGCGGAGACGGGCGTCAACCGCCTCGAGGATTTGTACGGTAAGGGGCGCTACTACGGCATCAGTCAGCTGCAACGACAGCAGCTGCCGGGGCCCGGCGCCGTCATAGACTTGAGCGCGTTCGTCGTGCGCATGGCCACGCGTCCAAAAACCTACGCAGCGATCTGCACGATGGTTGGGGCTGGAGTGGCAACGTACATTCATGGCCCAATGAAGGCCCTCGCTACAAAGATTGCTAGCCTGGCTGGAAGCTCTGATTTCTCATCGATAGGCTCCGGACAGGCTGGCCAGGCAGCAGCTAGACGCGCCGATCTTACCGCTGGTATACATGACACCATGGCTCCGCGGTATGAAAACTGGTCATCCAATACCACAGTAAACAAATTACTACGCGCCGCGGTTGTTCGCGAGGCGAACGCGCAGCAAAGAGAGGCCAGGGTGGACTCTTTTACGGCCAGAACGAACCCACCTGCAGTAACCACGCCTGGAACGGAGGCAATCTTGACTGTGACCGACAATCTAAACGAAGCGCTCATGGGTATGAATAGCAGGGCAGTAGAAGCTTCAGGAGGTGAAGACAACGCTCACCAGGTCGTTGCCGTATTGGTGGGAGCTGCGGTCGTTCTGATGTCAACCTTCACGTTCTACTATAAGTTCTTGCCCGCACGCTGCCGCAACTACATGAATCGTAACGATCCGGAATCCTCCGAAGCTGTCGACAGGCGTTTGAAAGACGTCGACAACGACATTCAGCTGCTGGAGTTCATACTAAAAGAGCGCACAGGAGCGGCTCAAAACGACATGAAGGTAGAGCTCAGTACATTGCGCCAAGCCTTTAACGACTTGAGGAGCACGTGGAACGCAACTATTCGGGAGGCAAAAAGTGCACAGGGGTCAAGCAAGACGGATTGTGAGAAATCCTGGGAAGTGAGCGACCAGATTGGGAAGCTGTTTGCAGTTGAACAAAGCCTGGCCGTTCGATTCGTCATTAAGGCATATCGCGGAACCCGCCGAGACGACTTGCCTACCAGAAGCACGTTTGATATTCCTTTGCCTCTTGAAACATTGCAAAAAGAATACAAAGAATGGCTCACATTCGAAGCAAAATACGAAACACATGTTCAGAAGGCAGCCAAACTACTTGCGCCTTTGCCGCATGAGGATCGCATTCCTCCGACGTTGAAGAGAATGGTCAGGTTCATGACAAGACTATGGTACCGAATCACGGAGGTTGGACGTCCACCTACTCCCGCCGAGATAGCACCATTTGCGTGGATCCCAAAAGCAAATGCTAATGCTGACGAAAGACGCGACGAAAAGAAAATGGGCTTGATCAATGTATGCAAACAGGTGCGTCAAATCGTAACAGCTTACGACAAAGCATGGGCCGTGAACGGCTTCAATCGCGATACCGCCCTGGACGAAGAAAGAATACGCATCTATTCCGCAATTGTGGTAAACGAAGACGACTTTCCAGTGGACGATGCCGATCCACTCAAGAAGTGGAAGGACTTCTACTACAAGCTGGACAACAATGACCCAGGCGCTCTTGGCGCTGAGCCTGAGCCTGCGCCACCCTTTCCAGACGAGCCACTCGCGTCGGAAGCCTACCCTAACTGCGGCGCCATAGACGTCGTTCGCAACGTGGATGCCGAGCTGAGAGGTATACTTCCCGACGGAATCGTTAGGCAACGCTGCTACGACACGGTCATCTTCGAGACGCTCAGCCGCCCGACGGTCGTCGACCAGGTGCTGGCCGAGCTCGCGGCCGCGCGGCTGCGGTAGCACGGGCATAACGCCGCGCGGTGGACGTAAAAGCGTGTAACACCCTTTCTCAGTGCGTGGTGTCGAGCGTGTGTGGCCAAGAGGACGAGAGGTTTTTTTATTGCGCGATGGCCCGGCCGAGCGGCCCCACCCCCGAGGCGCAGTACGACGAGTTCGTCAAATCGACCCTGCAGCACCTGCAGCGTGGCCTCGAGCTCGACGGGACGACCAAGAAGCAAAAGATCGGCGAAGTGCTCCGCGACCGGCTGGCGAGCAACGCGCCGATCTCGGCCGCCCAGCGCGCGATCGAGGGCCGCTTCGCCCTCGGCGGCGACGACGCGGCCTACCTCCAGTCGGGCCTCGCGACGCTCTGGACGACGGCCACCACGGACGGCGCGGGCGGCCGCGCCGAGGCGCTCGCGCCGCCCGGCCTCTACGCGCCCGACGCCATCGACGGGATTCGACAGGGACTCGTGAGAGGCCTGCGCGCCAAGAGCGAGGCGATGCAAAAGGACGCGCCCGCGCTTTTGAACCAGCTCGTCGCCCCGCTGACGGCGCTGCTCCGGATTCCGACCGTCGCCGCCCACGTGGCTGTTGCGATGGGCGCGCAAAGCATTACCGATGTTATTACAAACATCAGCATCGACTGGACGGATCCGAACGCAGCCCCGCCAATGCTTGCTTACGTGGGAAAGCTGCTGACCGAGGTGCAAGCGTACCTCACTACCAACAACGACCCCGCCAACCCGGTTGGCGGGAGTCTGGCGCAGGGCATCCTCGACGCGATCAATCAGCAGCAGCAGGCCATTCAAGACCAACTGCTGGAAATCCAAGGGCTCACACGCGACGTGGCGGAATGCACGGCCGAAAAGGCCCGGTTGCGAGCCAACTGTGACGCCGAAAAAGCGGCGCTGGAAGCTGCCCACCAGCAAGAAGTCGGTAACTACGAAGCCAGAGTAAACACGCTGTCGGGCGATTTACAAGACGTCCGAGACGCACGCTCCACCTGCGAAGCGGAGCTGGCTGCCGCCAGAGCAGAGCGGGACAATGCCCAGGCGGCACGCGAAACCGCGCAGGCAGAGCTGCAGGCTGCGTCTGCCGAGCTCATCAATCAAGAGCGGATCCTGAACGCCGAACTAGCACGCAAAGAGAGTGAACGGGTTGCGGTGGCGTCGCAACTCAGCGATACGACCGCAGCGCTACAGACGCTGAGGGACCGACTGAAAAACTGTGAGGAGCGACTGAGAGCGGCAGAAGCAGAAGGGCAGTCCATGTCGCAGGAGGACGTCGAAGAACTCGAACGCCTGCGAGCGGAAGAGGCAGCCAGCAAGGTGGGCTTTGCCGCAATGACTGAGAGCGTGCGCATTGCCCAAGAAGAGCGCGATCGCGTGGTTGAAAACCTCAGAGTACTGCAGGAGGCTGTTGCCGCCTTCAGAGCGAGAGCGCCAGAGGTCAATGCGTTGCAGAAACAGGTTGAAGAGCTCAACCGGGCCGTCGCTGAAAAAGAAAAAGATTTGAAAAGAGCTGTGAAGACCCAATCTGAAGCTGCTGCGCAACTTATAGCCGTCTCCGCAGAACTCGCAGACTACAAGGAGAGATTCGAGACAAAAAGCAAAGCATACGACGGGGTGGTCGGGGAGTCAGAGAGGCAAAAACGAACCCTCCAACGTACCAGCGAAGAGCTACGCGCCAAACAGCAAGAAGTGGCAAGCCTTACAAAGAGCCTCGACAAAACGCGAAGCACCAACGTAGGCCTAAAAAGAGGCCTTGAAAGTGCAAAGGCCGATGTGGTGAGGCTGAACGCAACGCTGAAGAAAGCACGGGAAGATTGGAATGCGACGCTCCAGGACCAGCGGAAGCGCCTCCAGGAGCTGGACAACCTGCTGTACGTCGAGTCGGACGCGCTCGGCGAGAAGTGGAGAACCACGATGGCCGACTGGATCAAGTACGTCGGCGCCGACGCCGAAGACGAGGCGGCACGCCTGGCGACCGCCCGCAAGATCGCTGGCGACCTCGGAACACTGTCGATGCGCCGGATCCTGAACGAGCACATCCGGGACTACGCGTTGGTGGAGGTCTACGCGACGCGCGATGCGATCGCCGACTCCGAATTGGAGCAGCCCATCAACGACGTCGACGCGGGGGTCTGCGCGACGTTGGGGGGCCTGCTGAAGAAAAACGCAGAGTTTCAGAGCGGTGCGTACGAACAAGCGATGGAGGCGCTGTGCAAGACCCTGCGCAGCTGGGGGCTCTACAAGCGAAGCGACAGCGATTCGCTGCGAGACAACGGCAAACCGTTGATCCTCCACATGCCGCTGTGCGCCGAGGAGGACAACCCTGGCGTGTTTGTGCCGCTGACGCCAGCCGCGCTTGCGTTTGCCGAGCAGAATCCAGGAAACGTGGCGGCGATGAGCAGGGTCTTGAACTACCTCTTCAACCTGCCCAACGAGGGCGACCAAGCCCGCGCCTGGAAGCTGGAGAGGTTGGAGGATCAACGGTTTCCCCACCTGTTCCTCGACCTCAAGGGGACCAAGCTGGAGGACGCCTACACAACGGAACAGTCGGTGATTTTGAGGGCAGTGACAGCAGTCGGCAGCGCAGTCAGCGGCGCAGTCGGCGGCGCGGTGAACCAATTCAGGAGCTGGTGGGGAGGAAACGCCGGCGCCGTGAAACCCAAACCGGCAGCGGACACGGCGGCCGCCAGCGCCGCGGCGAGGGCGGAGCCCCGGACGGCCGCCAGGCTGGGGGCGGCGGCCAGAGCCACGTCCTCGACGGCAAAAGCGAGGACCAAACGCACGCGCGCGGCCCTGGCTGCCAGGGACCTCACCTTGCTCGGAGGCGCTGCGCTCGCGGGCCGAGCAGTCGTGGTCGACCAAGCCAGGGCGTCGAGCCAAGGCGCACCCCCCGCTCCGCCCGTGCCTGGGACGACCCCCCTCGAGCGCCCGTCCGTCTCCGAGCGCCCGTCCATCGCCGAGCACTCGTTGCACGCTTTGACCACGGTTGTACTGGGAGTAGGAGCAAAGGAAGCGGCGATCGAGGCCAGATTGGCGCCGTCGCTCCTGAGTCGCGTCGCACTCGACTACCGTCTTTCGTCCATGCCTCTCGCGTTGCGAGCGGACCCCGCCGCGCTCGCATTGGCAGCGCAGGACGGCGACGCGAAGGCAACGCAGATCCTTCAATTTTGCCCAGTCGAACCGAACGGCACGGTCAACGTCGTCGCCTTTCCGAGGAACACGTGGGATACGACCGCCGTCGCCATGCTCATGACGCTGGCGAGCGACGGAGGGAATGTGGAGCTCGCTGTGGATCGCGGGATTTACACCGTGACCAGCCAAAGCTTCCGGACCATCAGCCACGTGCGACAGACCGGCGACAGCCTGTTCCCGCCGGGAAGGGTACGGTTCGCGACAGGCCAGTTTCCGCTCGCGCTTCGGGCGAGCACTGCCCGTTACAGCCAGCCGCTGCTGTTTGACGCCATGGTGGAGCAGAGACAAACTCACGTCGAAGCCGGCGACGCGTGGCGCGACGCCCCAACCTCCCAAGCCCGGTTGCTCGCCACGGACGGGCGCGGTCAGCCGCAAGCGCTCCCGGCGCCGACGCCGCCGTCGCCGTCGCCGGAGCCTCCTTCTCCGACCGGGCTGCAAGTCGCCGCAAACGCGACGGTCGTCGACATCACGCAAGAGGTGATAGAGCAATGCAATCCCAGCGACGGCCCCCGAAGACCGCCAGGTGTGGTGCAAACGTGGGAACTAGAAGACGTGAACGGGGCCGCGATGCGTGGCACGGCCAGCCTTGGCAGACTCGTTGTTCCCAGCATGACGGACAGCGTTAGTGGCTTCATGGTGGAAGAGGAGCCTCCACAACCTGTCATCGTTTCCGATACGACGCTGGGCCTGACGGGTCCGATGATCGAGGAGATCGGCGACGTTCAAGGGGCACCGTCTTCGAACTCTTCTTCTTCTGCAATCGTCTCTCGTCGTGGTAGGTTGAAACCACCGACCGAAGCGCAACAACGATTCCGCGCGCTTCAAATCCAACTCGCGGTCAGGAAGGCAGCACAACGAAGAGCGAGGGAGGCGGAGGAAGCGGAAAAAAAGGCAGCGATGGCGGGACAACTGCAGCCGCGCGCGCGTTCCGTGCCCCAAGCGTCAAGGGAAGACTACACCTACGTCACCAGCATGGCGTCAAAGCTGGTCGCGTTTGCTGGGTGGACCTACGGTGGGGTGGCGGGCTGGGCTTCGTCGCTCCGTGCGGACCCCGGCGGCGACCCCGGCGGCGACCCCGAACCCTCTGCGGCGGGCTACGAAGACGCGCTGGCGATCCAGACCGCCGTCGTGCGGGGGCTCGTCGGTCAGCGCGGCCCCACGGAGGCCGCGTCCGACGCCTGTCCTTGCGACAAGGAGCTTCCGTACGCCATGCCGTCCATCACCGACCTCGCGCGCTGCATGCCCGCGTTGCGGCAGCTGCTCGCGACGACGCCCGACCCCACGGACGACGAAGTGCAGCGCGCCCAGTCGCGATTCGCGCCCAAACAGAGGCGGACCTCGGCCGCGACGGACCTCGCGGCGTTGCACGCGCTCGAGGGCAACTTTGCAATCACCGGCGCGGCGGCGGCAAAGGCCGACGACGAGCGGTCCGGCGTCGAGGTGCCGCACGGCGTGCGCTGGATGCCGACGGGCGCGCGCGCCGGCACGATGGCGCGCACGGCCGTCCTCGAGCACGCGATCGCGCGTTGCAAGCAGGTGGCGTCCGACAAATCGACGAGCGCCGAGATCCGCGACGCCCTGCGTGGCGCTGCGGCCGCGCTCAAGCTGCAGCAACTCGAGGGGCTGTACAGCCTGCACGAGGCGCTCGAGTACGACGACGACCCGCACCCAATCGGGACGGCAATTCCGCTCGTCACGCGCCCGTGCGCCATAGTGCGCGGCGTGCTGTCGTTCCCGGTCGACCACGGGGTGGCGCCCGCGCCGCTCGGCTACGACGCCGACGACGAGACGCCGATGACCGATACCGTCAAGCTTGGGGCGGCCATGGACAAGACGCTCGTCGCAACGGCGCAACTGCGCAATGCGTTGCGGCGCAGGGAGGTCACGGGTGCCAACCTGTACGTCGCGCCGCCAGCGTCCGAGCTGACCTTTCGGCCGGCGCCCGAAGCGTCCGCAGCGCCAACGGGCGTGGCCCTCGGCCTGTACGCCTCGGACCGCGTGCGCGCCGGCGACTTTTCGATCACGGTTTGGTTGCGCGTCGTCAATCGCGCGCTCGTCCACTTGGACGCACTCAACCCAAACAGCGCAAGGGTCATTGGCGGCTTTCTTGAGGCCGCGGCCGTCGGCGACGTCTCCGGCGCGTTGGTCAGCGCCGCCGAGCGGCGCGAGGGGCTGTGGAGCGAGTTTCGGCGCAACGTCGCCATCTCGCAGGACCGGCTCTGGGTCTTCGTGCGCCTCATGTCGGGCTGCGTGGGCGGGGACGTCAACGATGTGATCACGATGGCCGACGAGGCGACGCTCAAAGCCACCAAGGCAATCCAGGACCAACGCGTCGCCATCGCCAAACGCGTGAGCGACATGCAGGCCAAGATTGTCGAGACCATCGTCGGCAGCATAGCGCGCGAATCAAAGCTCACAATGGACAAGAACGGTGACGACGAATTCGTTGTCATTGATGGCGCAGCGCGACAGCAGCTCAACGACCTCGCGAGCGGCGAAAGCGGGCGGCCGTTTTTCGAGGCCAACGTCGCCGTCCGCAACCTGCAAGATCCAAACAACCCGTCCAACCGGAAGACGAAGCTGAGCCACCTGCTGCACAGCCTCGCCAACGTCGGCAACCAACTGCAAGAGTCGCTCGAGACGACGCTCACGCAGCCCGGCGCGGCGAGCGCGTCGCTCACCGAGCTCTCGCACCCCGCCAACTGCTACTTCGTCAGCATGCGCACCGACGCCAGCGCGGCCATCCGTGTGGCGCACGAGCGGCTCAACGTCGAGCTGGGGGTCCGCGGCGCTGGGCGTCGCATCTCGCTCTGGGAGCTCGTCGAGGGCGGCTGCACGACGCTGACGACGCGCTTCGCCGAATTTGCGGGCTACGTGCTCGTGCAGGCGCGGTCTTCGACGGGCGTCTCCGCGCTGTACATCTCGCAGCAGGCCATCCAAACCAACGCCTACCAGGCGCGCATCGGCCTCGACAAGCTCGTGCGCATCGCGACAATCTACGCGCAAAGCGTCAGCGGCCCCGAGTTTGTCCGGCCCGACTCGATGGCCGCGCGTTCGGAAGCCATGAACGCCGGCGCGGGAGTGCAGGACGTCGCAATCGGCCACCTGCTCGGCAACCCGCGGCTCACCGACGGGAGCGTCAAGCTGGTGCCCTCGGTTCATGTGCACCCGAGCGGCTGGGGCGTCGTGGGGGCGCGACGCTTCTGATCCGAGGAGAGCAAGACCGTGTGCGCGACTCCAACGCGAGTTCAAATTTTCTCACGAGTTAGTGTACCTTTAGTGGCACCCTAGTACCACTTAAGTGGTATTATCCTCTTGCGCTTTTCTTCTAAAGTGGTCTAGAGATGCGCCTTGCGGCAAATGGATCTCCCCCTAATCTGACGACACCTCGAGCTCCCGTCCGGGAGATCCATTTGCCGCAAGGCGCATCTCTAGACCACTTTAGAAGAAAAGCGCAAGAGGATAATACCACTTAAGTGGTACTAGGGTGCCACTAGAGTGGTCTTCAGATATGCTCGCTTTGTGTAGGCACTGCCATTTTTTGTGCATGTGACTTTGCGGCTTGTGCACCCCCCGGGTTGCCGCCACACCGCCGCCACACCGACGCCACGCTGACGCCGCTAAGAAACTGGCGCGCTGCGGCCTCGATCAAAACGTCTTGGCGTCTTGTCGAGCGCACGCGCGCGCGCGCACATGATGATGATGAAAGACGACGACGACGAAGAAGGCGGATGGTGGTCGGAGGAGGAAGACCCGGCTGATGTGGAAATGCAGATTCGCGAGGAGCAGCAGCAGAAGCAGCACCAGGCACGAGCAGCGGGGCCCTCCGACGGAGACGACGAAGCAATGAGCGCCATGTTTGGGGACGAAGCCGAACTGCCGGCTGCAGCCGGAGCTGCGGCGCAGCAGCCGCCGCCCGTCCGGTCCAAGGCAGCCGGCAAGCGGCCGGTGTCGCCGCAGCGCGGACCCGCCTTGCCGCGCAAACAGCAACGGGGGTTTCTGCCGACCTCACGGCCGCACGTCCCCCCCGCGGCAAACAACGAGGACACCGACGTTCCCGAATCCTACGTGGACAGCGACGAGGAGGAGGATGACGACGACGATGCAGAAGAAGAAGACGAGGACGAAGAGCGGCCCGAGGTCAACGACCCGTCGGAAGGCGGCACGAACAACGGCAACGAACGGTTGCGCGCGTCCTTGGACAAGATGCCGGGCTGGCGCGCCATGATCATGGGCTCGGGCATCCGGGCGCTGCCCGCCGCCTTCGAGACGGCGCTGCCCGGCCACTGGGTCCAGTGGACCGACACGGGCCACCCGTTCAAAAAGGGTGAGGAGCCCATACCCGCGCGAACCCTCGCCATGAACGCCAAGAAGTGCAACTTTGCCAACGACGCGCAGCGGCTCGGCGACTTTGAGACGCACAACGACCCCGTCCAGCGCGCGAGCTCGGTCATGACGGCCTCGCTGTGGGGCATGCTCACGACCGGCACGTCCAAGGGGTGGCTCTGCAGCCCCAACCACTCCGAACTCAACACGCCCAAGGTCAAGGAGATGGAGGGGGAGGAGCTCGACAAGTACAAGAAGAAGTTGCAGGGCAACATCAAGACGTACACGTACAAACCCAACGCAAAGAGCCTCGACGTCACCCTGCAGGAGGACACGGCCATGCAGTTTGGGTGGTGCTTCGAGGAGGTCTACAACCCGGCCGGCACGGACGTGCTCTTCTATCGCATCTACAAGCAAATCTACGACCACGGCCACTCGGACGACGAGCTGTGGCGTCAGCTAATGGAGGAAAGCGCCGAGATCACGCGCGCGGGCACCATCAACGGCATCCCCGAGTCGCTCCGCTCGGCCAAGATGCTGCAGCAGAACAAGCTCCAGCGCACGCAGATCAACGACGATGACATGCAGAACACGGCGTCGACGCAGTACAAGCGGATCATGACCATGACCGACCTGATCAAGTTTTACAAGGTCTACTCGGGCAAGTGCGACGGCAGCGGGGGCCGCCCCCTCTACGCCAACATCCGCGCCGACACGCCCGTCGGGTGCCAGGCGCGGGCCCTGGCCAAGGACAAGACCGACGGCGGCAAGCACCCCCTCGGCCCCAGCGTCGCCTTCAACTTCAAGCGCTTCCTCGCGCCCGACGTGATCGCGCCCGGACACCCCGGCGTTAACGTCGCCACCGCCGGCTGCGTCGACGACGCCGGCAACCCGGTCGAGATCCACCCGTCGCAGGCCGACCCGACCAACTACTACGACGACGAGGGCCGCTTCTGCCCGCCCGAGTGGGTGCGCAAGAAGGGGTGCTTCTTCGTCTGCCACGACGTCAACGTGCGCAACATCTTCAACCTGCCGTTTCCGCGGCCGGTCCACGGCAGCGTCGTGCCCGACGACTGCCTGCTCGAGATGTTCTGGGACCTCCACAAAGACTCCGAGCCGCGCCTCGTCGCCGCCGTCCAAAAGGGCGCCAAGCGCGACCCGCCCCGCACCGAGTTCAAGCACCACAAGGACCTCGTCGGCACGCTCTTCCACAACATGGCCAAGGAGCGCGACGAGACGGCCCGCAAGATCAGCGAGGGCGTGCTCGACACGGAGATGCTCACCGCCGACTCGATCGACAAAACGGCGGCCGAGCAGGAGCGGCTCAACAACATGCGCTGCTACGGGCGCAAGGTGGCGACCAAGGACGGCGACCGGTACGTCCTGGAGCCGCAGCAGATCTGCTGCGACCTGTCCGAGGAGCAGGAGCGCATCTTCGCCATGACCGACGAGTGGGACGCCAAGCAGCGCACGGCCATCCGCAGCGAAGGGCTCGCGGCCCAAAAGGAGGGCGCTTTCTTCGACCGCGCCGGCGCTCACGCGGCGCGTTCGGCCAAGCACTGCAAGGCCGTCGACGCCTGCGTCAAGCTCGGGCTTCGCCGCTTCGAGAACGCGTACGCCTCGAAGAAGATGAGCTCGAGCATCCCGCCCGGCTGGAAGGACGTGGCGCACAAGGGCCTCAAGAACGCGCTCAAGGCCGCCGCCGAGGTGGGCGTGCGCCGCGCCGCGACCGGCACCGGCCGCCGCGTCAACCCCAGCGACGCCAACGCCGCCAACGGCACCGCCAACGTCGCCTTCGCGCACGGGCGCAAGGCGCAGGCGCGGGACCTGAGCCCGTTTGGTACGCTCGCTGCGTCTCGAACGGAGAGGCCGTCAGCCTCTCACCCGATCGCTTCCGCGGCAGGCCACTGGCGCGCCTTCCTCATCCACCTCTTCAGCTCGGGCGTCAAGGTCTCCGGGCCCGACGTGAGGGTCATGCTGGAATGTTGTGCGAGCGCCATTCCCATCACAAAAGCCGTTCTAACCTCCGTTCTCACACACACCCTCCCTTCCTTCGCAGGGCTTCACGCTTTCGAACCGTAAGTGCAACGCAACTCGAACTCGCTTCCACACTCAGTCAATCACACACCACGCAATGCTTCTAACGTGCAACAGGTTCCAGGAGGTGTCCTTCTTCTACCTCATGTAAGCGACGCACTTTAGTCTCGTTTTGCCAACGCTCACCATTGCTTCCTTGTCTGCGCAGGTGCGGAGGACCTGGTACGCCAGTGAACGTGGACCTCGGTTGCAAAAGCGTCTTCTCACGATCACAATTGCTCCACAGGTGCCGGCAAGAGCATGCGGGCAAAGCGGCTGCAGGCGCTCCTCGCCGAGGGCTGGATCAAGGGAAGCGGCAGCAGCTCAGCCAAGGTGCGTTTGTCGCGCACGATGGCGCCACTCGCCCACCCATTCACCGTCTCGATTGCGTGCTTGGCAGGCCGGCATGAACGGGGGTGAGCTTTACGTTCAAACCCCTACGACTCACACTGTTCTAACTCGCTTCTCGTGACAGGCATGGACCACCTCTGCGGAAGACTCGTCTACTACGATGTGCGCAACACCCCGTTCGTACGCGCACAGTCCCGTGCTCACGCGCCGTTGCCGCGTGCAGGAAATCACCAACGACTTCGGGTCGAACGACTCCGAGCGCATCGAATACCTCAAGTCCAGTGAGATACGCACACACTCGAACTCACTCCCACGAGTCAGGGATCAAATGGTACAATCGATCAATGGTTGCTTGGTCTGGCATGGCATCGCGTTGTTCTGCATTCTCCTTGGCGCATTGAGCAAAAACGTTGTCTAGATCGTAGCACTTCGCAGCGTCGCTCAAGGTGTCGGCGTACGCGCTTCGTGGGATGCGGTGGCCAATGCACCAGCGACGTTCCTCACTGAGCTCGTACCGGCCGTAGTTGCTCCAGTTCATCCACGGCTCAAAGGTGGCTTCAAAGTGGGCCGCATACTCAGCGTACTTGTCGCCGTGCTGGATCCAGCGAGTCAGCTTCCAACGCAATTTCTTGTGCTGATCGGTCAGAATCGGTTGCTCAGCACGAATACGATCGTTGTTCCGTTTGGTTCGAGCTTTGCCTTTGGCAGTTTTCAAATACCGAACTTGGCCTTCAGATGCATTCTGACGACCAGCTGGAGTCTTGGCCCAGCGCAGACGATAGACGCGCATCTTTTCAGCTCTGGTCATTCCCGGCAGAATGCCGGGAATGGACGACATACCCAAACCCTGCTCCATCGTAACTTGCAGCCTCAACTCACTTTAGCGGTGCTTCGCTTGTCGCGCAGTTACTATGGAGCAACACGTCAACAACACGCGAACGGTCAAGACCATGGGCACCAACGGCCTGGAGTCGTTCACTACGGTTGTGCTCAACTCCTTGCACTACGAGTCGCATCTCATGTCCACGAACTGCGGTCCACTCGGCCTCAAGGCGGACGTGGAGCCGTCGACCAACCGCGCGGCGCTCTCCGATCGCTCGTGGGCGCACGTGCGCAGTGCCCTCGCCAAACCCGTCTTCTTGCAATCACTGACGCCGTGCTGCGCGTTCAGATCACCCACGCGGCCGACGACGACGGCGACACGGCGGACGTGGACTTTGACGCCCTCAAGGCGTCGCCCGAGGTCAAGGCGATGATCAACCAGCTTCGCGTATGCTCGTGCCTGATCGCGTACGTGCTCATTTTCATCAAGGAGATGCCCCACTGCCGTCCCAACCTGGCGTTTGCGAGCCTGCTGACGAACAAGTGGGACAGCATCCTGTGGTGCGCAGCGACGCATAGACAAACAGCGCGTCCATCTGCCTACCGCGCCTCCCGTGTCGCGGCAGGAACGAGTACAACCTGCCGCGGCCGTCGAAGCGGAAGCGGATCAAGCGGCGGATGATGTTCGAGCTCTTCGCGACCGAGGCGGCGGTGGCGGAGAAGTTCTTCTTGGAGGAGTCGGCGGTGGCGTACGCGGACATGCGTCCGAACGCGGACGGCACGCTCTCGGCGTTTTGCATCGAGCAGCTGGTGGACGTGATCCGCGCGCTGCAGCGGTGCCTCGACCACGAGACGATCCTGAACGCGTGGTCGCACAGCCTCGACCACTCGCCGCCCACGTGCGCGCACGTCTTCCAGATGAAGACGGTGCTGGCGCAGCTGCACGGGAGCGGGCTCGACCACCACACCTTTGTCGGGTCGTTGGCGCCGAATCGTCCGACGGGGCAGGCGCCGCCGAACGCCGGCGCGGGGCAGGGCCGTCCGGCGCCGCCGAGCAACCTGGGCGATCCCAACGACGCCGAGCTCTGCGCGCACATGGACCGGGTGGAGGGGCCGGAGCCGCCGCCGGACCTGGCCGGCACGAGCGAGGACGACCCGCTGATGTCGCCAAAGGCCGCCGACGGCACGCCCGTGTGCACGACGCTGCAGACCGTGTCGATGATGCAAAACGGCATGACGCGGCGCGACTGCGGCAAGCTGGCGGAGAAGCTCGAGCTCCAGCGGCAGATGCGCGCCGAGTACAGCCGTCGGTTGGAGAAGCGCGGCCTCCGCGACGTGCGGGTTGGCAGCGCGGGGGCGCACGAGCAGATGACCGAAGTCTTCGTCGACGGGCTCGATCGCGACAAGACGGGCATGCACAAACTGCAGTCGACGGGCAAGGTGGTGGAGGCGGCGCGCGCGGCCGCGTGCATGCTTCCGACGGCGCAGGACGTGCTGTCGGGCGGCGTCTCGGACCAGTTCCTCAAGGACATGCTGGAGGGCAAGGACTCAAACGCGTGCGGCGGCGACCTGCGCATGCTGGGCATCATGGCCGAGCGCGGCGACTACCGAAAGGCGTGGGACTACGAGTGCACGTCCAACAAGACGGGCTCGCGCGGCCCGGCCGACTACGACTTCAACTGGGCGATGCTGAACGCCTTCACGCGGACGAAGACGGACGAAGGCGCCAGCGAGGCGGTCGGCGCCAAGCGCAAAAAGTCGACGTGGACCAACGTGGCGCGGCAGATCAAGCAGTGCGTGCGCACGAGCGGCGACGGAAGGAAGACATTCTCGCTGATGGACATCGAAAGCATGACCTTCGAGTCGATGCGCGACACGCTCTTCCTGATCGCACAGCCACTCTCCGAGAACAAGGTGCGCGTCTCCAAGCACAACTTTTCGCAGATGCAGATCATGAAGAAGCAGTCGCGCCTGTTCGCCGCGAATGAGGAGTTTGGAGAGGCCGATTTGCCGGACAAGGTCCACCCGCAGGGCATGTACGCGGGCGTGACGGCCGACGGCTTGTGGCAGTACGACCCCAGCTTCGTGAAGCCGCAGGGCGTGCCGCGTTTGTCCGACGGCGACGCCGACCCGTCCGACTACCAGAAGCGACTCGACCACTTCGCCGACCGCCGCGCGCTGGCTTCGTGCGTCGCGCCGGTGGCGTTCGAGAAGGACCTGCCGATCAAGGAGTCGGAGACGCACAACGCCATCTACTTCAACAAGTGGATCGCCAACGAGCACGCGGCGCTGGTGGTTGAGGCGGGCGCCTACCTCGCGCGCGTGCCGGGCGTGGCGGGGGGTGACTACACCAAGGTGCCGCTCAGCTTCCGTCGCCAGTCCGCCCTGAAGCGCGATCGCGACGGCAACCTGCCGACGATGGCGCGCACGGAGAACCCGCGCCACGCGCCCATGCGAGACGACGAGGACGAGGAGGAGGAGGACGTGCGCTCGGCGTTTGGACGCGACCCGAACGACCCGGACCCGGCCAACGTCGCGCAGGACTCGATGGAGCCGGAGCGCAGCAACGAGGAGGAGCAGCGCGAGTACGAGGCGGAGCAGGCGGAGCTGGACGAAGAGGAGGAGTACGCCAACGCGCCGATGGCGAGCGAGGAGGTGGACGAGCGGGCAGAGGGCATGGAGCCGCTTGAGAAGGACGTGAGCGAACCGGGGAGCGAAGGCACGGGCCTCCACGCGCGCCCCGGCGTGGCGGCGGCGTCCGCCGCGCTCAGCGTGGACGAGAGCTCCGATGTGCCCGCGATGCCGTTTGATTGGGACATGCTGCAGATGTTCCTCACGTTCAAGATGATCGACACGCTGCACAACGACTGCCAGCAGTACGTGGCGCGCATGGCCGAGTTCTTCCCAGACGTCTACGACGGGGAAGACAAGGAGGACACGCTGCGCGACCTTCCGCAGATCTGCACGCGCTTCCCAGGGCTGAAGCACAAGAACGAAAACTCCAACTACCTCTTCCCGCTCACGCGTCCGGCGCCCCTCGTCGCGTCGCGCTTCTGCGACCTCGAGTCGTCGCTCAACGCGAAGCGTGCGCCACGCGAGCTCGCCGAGGCGGCGCTCTCGATCGCGATGGGGCGGCGCATCCGCTACGACGACCCCGAGGTGGCCGACCACGAGGCCGAGTCCCGCGGCGTCGACGGCGCCGCCATGCTTACGGGCAACCTCTTCTCGCGCTCGGCGTGGCTCAACTTCACGCTTCAAGCCATGGACGCGCGCGGCATGACGACGGAGGACGAGATGGAGCGCGCCCGCGACCAAGGCCTCTGCATGATGATGCGCGTGCGCAACGCGCGCGCGGCCGCGCGCCACCCGGACCGACAGAAGGCGCTGCAGACGCAGCACGAGCTCCGCCCCGAGAGCTTTTCGGCGCAGGAGCGGCGCAAGCGCCTTCGCATCGAGGAGGAGGAGGCTAATGGGCCGTGCTGCGCCATGCCCTTGCCCGCCTCCCAGTCTGCGCGCGCTCGCGCCCAAGTCTGGGAGATCGCCGCATTTCAGGAGCGCATGGCCGCGCAGGCGCAGAAGAAGCCACGCAATGTCTAAAAACGGAAGACAGAACGCGACAGGATAACGCTCAAGACTCGTGCTTTTTTGGTGGAGGGAATCGCACACACACACACGCACACACAAACACACACACACCCCTTCCCTCCCACCCTCCCTCCACCTCCCTCCATCCTCTTCCTCGCCCTCCTCCCTTCTCCCACGCCTCCTCACTCTTTGTCTCTCTTTTTTTGCGCGTGAGCGTCATGCGCCTCGCGCTGCTCGCCGTCTGTGCGAGGATGGCAAGTGCCGCCGCCCCGGCGTTGCCGCCGCAACCGCCGCCGCCTTGGTTTCCGTCGGCTCCGCCGTTAGAGCCACTGCCACTGCCACCGCCACCGCCACCCCCGCACCCACCGCTCCCCTCCGCCCCGCCACCACCCAATTACGTTGGTGTGCGCGTGTCGGGTGCCATGGTGTCCGTTGTGATGGTCATCCTGGTGATGGTAGCATGCATAGACTCGTTCGGAAGATGCGCGCACGAATCGCGGGCTCCCGAGGCCAAGCGACAGGTTGCGGAGGGCGAACTGTTGGTCGTGACGCGCGAGAAACGGGAGCCGGAGCCGGTTGTGGCATCGGCCGGGTTCCGTTTTCGGTTGTGACGCGCGCGCATGCCGCTATTGACGGCTGCGTGCGCTGGGGAGGAGGAGGAGGGGGGGGGGGCACTTTGTGAGATGCGCGTGTGTGTTAACAGAAAGAGAAAGAAAGGGAGAAAGAGAGAGAGACCGCTCTCGGTTTTTTTCCATGGAGTTTCCGCTTCCGTTGGTCTCGCCGAGGCTGATGGCCATCGTCGTGCTGCACGGTTTTCTCGACCTGGCCCATCCCAAAACGCTCATTGCGTACGCAGGCGCGGTAATGCCCAACCGGCCACGGCACTCGCCCGGCGACTCGATTGCGTTCGGGATTGCGTCGGTGATGCACTTTGCACACGACAACAGCTGGATTGAGAGCGTCGCCCTGCACGGACTGATCGTCGGCACGTACGTGTTGGTCAGCGCGCGGGCGGCGGTCAGCCTCATGTTGCTCCACTTTCACCTGGTGCACATACCGCGGCTCTGGTTTCAGGCCTTTGAGGAGCCGCGGCCTGTCGAGGCGCTGCTGTTGGTCGTAGGGCTGTTGGTCGCCGTCGCCTCGCCGCGCCGCGTGTGCGAAACGTTTCTAAACGCGGACATGGACGAGGGCGTCTTCGTGCTCTCCTGGCCGCTCCAGCGGATCGTGGCGTGCCACGTCGCCGCTTCGGTCATTCGCTAACCCGGCGCGTGCGCGCGCGAGAGACAAAAAACCGAGACGAGGCGCGCATGGGCGCCTGCGAGAGCTGCGCGCGGTGTCTGGAACCTGCGGCGCCGTGCCTGTGCGCTTGTATGACGCAGTGGGACGGCCGCGTCTTGTGGCGCGGGGAACCGCGCTCCAGATGCGTGGCCTTGACCATTGACGACGTGCCGCGGCGAGGCTCGACGATGGTCGACGTTGACAATCTCTTGATCCTGTTGAAGAGGCACAACCACGCCAAGGTCACGTTTTTTCTGATCTGGTCCGAAGCAAAATACTTTCGCGGCGACATGATCAACATGGTCAAGACCCTCTGCGAACACGGGCACGAGATCGGCATCCACTTTGACGGGCGGTGGGGCTGCACGATGAAAAACATCGACGTCTGTCAGCAGGCGGTGGAGGCCATCCACGTGCTGCAGCGCAACTGCGAAGCAACGCCGCGGTACGCGCGGCTGCCCGGTGGGTTTTCGCGCCACAGCACCGTCACGAAGCTGGAGGAGCTGAAACTCAAGGTGGTCAACGGCACCGCGTACCCATTCGACGCCGACCTGTGCACACGCCTCAGTCCAGCGGCGTTGGGACGCGCCGCCGCCAACATGGCCAGCGGCGGCGGGCGCATCGCGATCCTGCACGATCGCGACAACCTCTACGACAAGGTGGAGGCATTCCTAAAGCAAGCCAAGCGAAACCA
>Ga0315315_10000928_pt1 | contig 26277 bp, 23 predicted proteins | sample M140m3416metaG_FD_203699 | JGI IMG/M metagenome (GOLD analysis project Ga0315315, IMG submission 203699) | Ammonia-oxidizing marine archaeal communities from Monterey Bay, California, United States - M1 40m 3416 | ecosystem: Environmental > Aquatic > Marine > Intertidal zone | place: USA... | reverse complement strand
ATCTCATGTTCTACTTCTGAGCAACGAGCCGCCAACAAGAAAACCCCGACTCAACGAGAGCCGGGGTTCAAGAATGCACGGGTGGAGGGACTCGAACCCCCGGCCGTCGGATTTGGAATCCGATGCTCTACCAACTGAGCTACACCCGTAAGCCCACGGCACGTATTGGACCGCGGCAGTGAATGCAACCAGTCGATGTCGCTACTGCAGCCAGGCGAAGATAGCGAGCGGCCACAGGTAGTAGGCAAACTTGCTGAAGTCCCCTGCTCTCACCAAGTGAATCAGCACCCTGAGTGCGATGTACCCAGAGATAGCACTCGTGGTCACACCAATGGCGATGGGGCCTAAGGCCGCGCCCGTGAGATCCAAGTCACCCATCTTGAGCACAAAGGCGCCACCAATTGCCGGAATAGACAGCAAGAAGCTGAAGCGAGCCGCAGCCTCCCGATCCAGTCCTAAGAAGAGGCCCGCAGCAATCGTCGATCCACTTCGAGAAATTCCAGGGGTTATCGCCAGCCCCTGCACCAGACCAATCGCCGCAGCACGCCCAAACGAGAGTCCGTGTGCCTCGGTATTACCGGTGACGATTCGCTTGGTGAACCAGAGAAAGGTTCCAGTCACCGCGAATGCTGCACCCACCGCCGCCGGTGTGTGAAAGAGCTTCTCAAAGAGATCCTCAAAGCTGAGCCCGATGACCGCTGTGGGAATGGTTGCTGCGATGAGCAGCAGCATCAAGCGGACACCAGGGCGCTCAAAGAACGCACCCTCACCCTGCGTGGTGTCCGTCACGACACCCCATAGATCCTGCCTGTACACCCACAATACGGGCACCAAGGTACCCAAGTGCAGCGCCAGATCGAAGGCAACAGGATCACCGGCGACCGGCAGCCACGTCTGAAACAGAACCAGATGACCCGAGCTCGAGACAGGCAAGAACTCTGTCAGCCCCTGCACGATACCCAGTAAGGCTGCGCTCAGGGACGTGTTCATTCAGTCAGTCTCGTTCAGGGCTTGTTGGCCACGAGGTACGCCACGATGGCATCGATATCTGCATCAGGGAGATGGGAGAAAGCCATCATTGCTGTGCCAGGCTTTCCGTTCTTGATGCCGGCCTTCACTGCCTTCTCGTCCCGTGAAGCCCAGAAAGCTGGGTCCTTGAAGCTTACTGGCTTTGGCTGCAGGGCAGCTCCAGCTGGCCCATTGCCATCCAGGGCAGCGCCGTGGCATGCAGAGCAGTTCATCTGATAGAGCGTAGCGCCCTTCGCGGCGTCAGCCATCGCAGTTGATGAACCCAGAGTCAAGAGTACAAGAATGGTGCGCATGTGGTCTCCTTAAGGATGTGGCCAGCTAACCACCCCCTAAACACCAGGCCAGCCTCGAGTATTCACTCAGCCTACTTCTTGACGGGCTTCGAAGGCTTTTTCTTGGCCTTCTTCCTCTTATCTTCGGCGGATTTTTTCTTCTTATCTCCGTCCTTAGAGGGCTTCTTGTAAGGACCCGGTTCCTCGAGCCAGGTCAGGATGCGCTTGGCATCATTCTTGTCGAAGACCTGAGCGAACCCCGGCATATCGCCCTTGCCGCTCAGAATGACTCGAACGGCATCGCTACGCTCAGTTCCGGACCAAGCGCGCGCAATCGCAGGGCTCTGGGTTGGAAAGGCTGAAGCCGCAGGACCACCGCCCTCACCCATCTTGCCGTGACACATCCAACAGTTCTGCTCGTACAGCATCCCACCGCGATCAAAATCGACAGCCCGCCGCGTGGGCTGACCAGCAAAAAGAACTGATGTAAGTAGGATAATAAGCATGTGTGTCAAACAAAAATCGCCCGGGAGAAACATGCTCTCCCGGGCGAAAAGATGGCGGGGTTGACGGGACTCGAACCCGCGGCCTCCGGCGTGACAGGCCGGCGTTCTAACCAACTGAACTACAACCCCGCGATGTAAAAGAAATGGTGGGCAGAGCCGGGCTCGAACCGACGACCCTCTCGGTGTAAACGAGATGCTCTCCCAACTGAGCTATCCGCCCAAATCCTTATCAAGACCCAACGCAAGTACCCAGCCGCCCTGAGGATGTCAAGGGTCTGATTGACGTGTTTTTTTGGGTTGCCCTCACGTACCGGCAATCAAGTTCCGTAGTCTTCAAATGGCACGGGTACTGGAGATACCCAATGAGACCCATCAATCTACTTTCTATCTGGACATTCACCTTCATGGGCTGTGGCCAGCTCGAATGTGCGGACGCAGACTGCGGTGTCGATCCGAGCGACGGGCTTCCCTACACAAGCATAGGACTTGAAGAAGCAAAACAAGAACTTCAGGATCGTGGTGTCAGACTTCCAGAGGACGCCGACACAATAATCACCCGCAGCATTGAGGATAGACTCCACAGAGACTGTGATGTCATAGCGATCATGGCGACGGTCTGGGGCAACGGAACCAATGACTTTGACGGCGTCATCATCGGTACTAAGGGCGAGATTACTGCCGACGTCGATGGACGCTTTGCACACCACCGGGCTGACCAAGGAGTATTCGCTGGAGGCTACACAGGACCGACCGACGAGATCTCAATGGAGACTATCGGCGGTGTCTACAGAGGCGACCATAGCTTCTCAGGTGCCGTGTCTCGTGGGGGTCAGTTCCTGCCGGTCCGTGGAATGTGGCAGCAGACAACTGAGACAGGCGGCTTTGCACTGGGTCTGATCCTGGCGTGCGACGACCGCCAGCCGACTGCTGACCCACGAGAAACCCGAAAGCCTTCGTCAGACTGACGGGGAGTCAGTGCCTCGAGGCGTTCGGGAGTTCTTCCGCGATAGCATCTTCCATACCGGGTGCATCCTTCGGAACCGCGTGGAAGAGCACCTGGCCGTCTCTTGGCTTGAGCGCCAAGGAGAGGACCTCATCAAGGTGAGTCACCGTCGTCATCTCGATCTCATCGGTGACGGTATCTGGAATATCCGGGATGTCCTTGGCATTGTCGACTGGAAGCAAGACGCGCTTGATACCGCGTCGATGTGCTGCCATGGTCTTCTCTTTGAGTCCACCGATGGGCAGGACACGACCCCTGAGAGAAATCTCACCCGTCATCGCGATGTCACGGCGCACAGGGTGACCCGTCAACGCTGACACCATCGCGGTCGCCATGGCGATTCCCGCTGATGGACCATCCGTCTTCAGCGAGTTCCCCGGATAGTGAATGTGGAAGTCGTACTTCTCGTGAAACTCTGGATCAAGGCCCAGGCTCCGCTGACGCGATCGAATATATGAGAACGCCGCCTGTGCACTCTCCTTGAGCCAGTCTCCGAGACGTCCAGTCAAGATCAGCTTGCCGGATCCCGGCACCACAGCGACCTCGATATCCAGGAGCTCACCGCCCCAAGGACTGACTGCCATGCCCTTCACCGCACCAACCTGATCCTTGTCCTCGAGGCCATTTCGCTTGAACTTTGGCGTGCCCAGGATGTCGTGAATGTTCTCTGAGGTCACGTTGACCACGTCTTCGAGCTCTTCACTCACCACACGGCGCGCGACCTTCCGACACACCTTGGCGACTTGACGGTCCAGATTACGAACACCGGATTCTCGGGTGTACTCTCGAACGATGCGCTCAGTGGCCTGCTTGGTCACAGCGATCTGACTCTCCTCGAGTCCGTTCTTCGCTATCTGCTTGGGCAGGAGGTAGCGCTTAGCAATGGCCAGCTTCTCTTCCTCAGTGTACCCAGGAAGCTCGATAATCTCGAGGCGGTCCCGAAGCGCAGGAGGGATGCCCTGAAGCGTATTCGCAGTGCAGACAAAGAAGACCTTGGAAAGATCGTAGCCGACATCCAGATAATGATCCTGGAAGTGCTCATTCTGCTCAGGGTCAAGAACCTCAAGCAGAGCAGCTGAGGGATCGCCTCGGAAGTCCATGCTCATCTTGTCGATTTCATCGAGCAGCAAGACAGGGTTGCTGGTTCCAGCTTTCTTGATGCTCTGAACAACCTTTCCAGGCATGGCACCAATGTATGTCCGTCGATGGCCGCGTATCTCCGCTTCGTCACGAACACCGCCCAGAGCTTGTCGGACAAACTCACGATTTGTCGCACGGGCGATGGACCGCGCAAGCGAGGTCTTACCGACACCTGGAGGGCCAACGAGACACAAAATCGGACCCTCAACCTTGTCAACCAAGCTCGCGACCGCGAGGTGATCGAGGATACGCTCCTTGACCTCGTCCAATCCATAGTGGTCCTCATCGAGCACCTCTGTTGCATGATCAAGCTCGAGGTTCTCCTCGGAGTTCACTTCCCAAGGGAGCGCCACCATCCAGTCAATGTAGTTGCGAACAACAGTCGCCTCTGCAGACATCGGGCTCATCTGCTTGAGCTTCCTGAACTCACGCTCAGTTCGCTCACGGGCCTCTTCGGACATATTGGCTTCAGCAATCTTTGCAGCAAGCTCCTCAACCTCAGAGCGGATCTCTTCCTTGCTGCCCAACTCTTTCTGGATCGCGTGCATCTGCTCGTTCAGGTAGTACTCCTTCTGAGTACGCTCCATCTGCTTCTTCACGCGACTCTTGATCTTCTTCTCGACCTGGAGAATCTCAATCTCACCCTGCACAAAGCGCAGGATGGTCTCCAGTCGTCCACGCACCGACTCTGTCTCTAAGAGGGACTGACGGTCGTCATGCTTGAAACCCAAATGGGCAACCATAGTGTCGGCAAGGCGGCCAGGCTCATCAATCGCAGCGACAGTGAGCAACATCTCTGGCGGTATGCCCTTGTTGAGCTTCACAAATTGATCGAAGGACCCCTTGATAGAGCGCATAAGCGCCTTGAGGTCATCGTCTACAGTCTCGTCATCCTCGATGAGCTCAACCTGGACCCTGAAGTAATCTTCACCAGGAATGTACTTGAGGACCCGAGCCCGCTGCTTGCCCTCGACAAGAACCTTGAGGTTGTCGTCGGGCAGACGCAGCATCTGATGGATACTCGCGATGGTACCCAGCTCAAAGATGTCTCCTTCGCCCGGGTCAGTCGTGTGACCATTGCGCTGCGCGACAAGCAGAACCTGACGGTCGCTGCTGTCAGCTTGGCTCAGTGCCGCACGGGAGCGCGGACGGCCAACAATAAGAGGAACAACCATGTGTGGGAATACCACAAGGTCCCGCAGCGGTAGCATGGGGATCTCGAGAACTGTTGCTTCCTTTTTACTGGCCATTTTTCCTCCGCTTCAGGTGAGCTCTACGCCCACTCTGCTTCGTTTTCGTACACCAAGATTGGGTCCTTCTTGCGGGCCACAACCTCTTCCGAAATGATGCATTCCTTGACGTTGTCCCGACCAGGAAGGTCGTACATCACGTCAAGCATGATCTCCTCAAGAATGGCCCGAAGGCCACGAGCACCTGTGTCACGTCGGATCGCCTCGATTGCAATCGAGTTGAGCGCCCCATCGGTAAACTTCAGCTGCACATTCTCCATGTCAAAGAGCTTTTGATACTGCTTGATGAGCGCGTTCTTGGGCTCCGTGAGGATGCGCACGAGGGCTTCTTCATCGAGCTCAGCAAGGCTGGCGTGTACGGGCAGACGCCCGACGAACTCTGGAATCATGCCGAAGCGGAGCAGGTCCTCAGTCTCTACCTGGGCGAGCAGCTGACTCCGGGTGAGTTCGGCCTGGTCCGCGACCTTGGCACCGAAGCCAATTCCAGACTTGTTGATTCGCTCTTCGATGATCTTGTCGAGCCCCACAAAGGCACCGCCACAGACGAACAAGATGTTTGTTGTGTCGACCTGGAGGAACTCTTGCTGTGGATGCTTACGGCCACCCTTGGGAGGAACGTTAGCAACCGTACCCTCGATGATCTTGAGCAGCGCCTGCTGCACACCCTCACCAGAGACGTCACGCGTAATGGACGGGTTCTCACCCTTGCGGCTCACCTTGTCGATCTCATCGACATAGATGATGCCCTTCATTGCACGCTCGACATTGTAGTCAGCAGACTGGAACAAGCTCAGGATGATGTTCTCGACATCCTCACCGACATAGCCGGCCTCTGTGAGACTCGTGGCGTCGACAATCGAGAACGGCACATTCAAGAACCGAGCAAGAGTCTGCGCGAGCAGTGTCTTACCTGTTCCCGTTGGGCCAATAATCAAGATGTTTGACTTCTGAAGCTCGACATCATCATGGCTCGACCGTGAATCAATGCGCTTGTAGTGATTGTGCACTGCAACCGAGAGAATCTTCTTGGCTCGCTCCTGCCCGATCACGTAGTCGTCAAGATGGACCTTGATCTCCTTGGGCTTGGGAACGAGTGCACGAGAGGCGTAGTAGTCCTCCCGCTCGTACTCTTCGGTGATGATGTCATTGCACAGCTCTACGCACTCGTCGCAGATGTAGACGGAGGGTCCAGCAATGAGCTTGCGGACCTCACGCTGAGACTTTCCGCAGAAGCTGCATGAGAGGTTGCGTCCGGATGTGGGTTTGCGGCTCACGATATTGAGGCTCCCAGTTTGCGGTTTACCACCGCTTTAGAAAGGTACGCGGACGCGCCGAAGGTGTAGAAGTTATCGGCCACCGCAAAACAAAATGAAGGCGAATCGCGACCCACTTGATCTAAGTCGCGATTCGCCTCCAGTTCAGAACTACTCAGAGTCAGCGCTGTCGCCGCCTTCTTGGTTTGTTCCGTCGACACCGCCGACGATCTCATCGATGAGGCCGTACTCAAGAGCTGAGATCGGATCCATGATGTTGTCACGCTCTGTGTCCAGCTTGACCTGCTCGACAGTCTGGCCTGAGTGCTTGGCCATGATTTCATTACAGTGACGTCTGAGTCTGAGGATCTCGTTGGCGTGGATCTCGATGTCCGTCGCCTGACCCTGCGCTCCACCGTGGGGCTGGTGAATCAGAACCCGCGCATGTGGCAGCGCCCGTCGCTTACCAGGGGCACCCGCACAGAGCAGCAAGGCTCCCATCGAAGCCGCTTGGCCCATACAGATAGTCGCCACGTCGGGCCGGATGTACTGCATCGTGTCGTAGATGGCCATTCCTGCAGTAATCACGCCGCCAGGGCTGTTGATGTACAGGTAAATGTCCTTCTCTGGGTCCTGGCTCTCCAGGAACAGCAGCTGTGCAATAATTGCGTTGGCCACAGTGTCATTGACCTGCGTTCCAAGGAACACAATCCGGTCCATGAGCAGGCGCGAGTAGATGTCGTACGCGCGCTCACCACCACGGGTGTGCTCGATGACGGTGGGCAGGTAGAAAGCGCTAGCGAATTGCTCGTTCATCGTTTCTCCAAATGTAGGCCAGGAAGGCCGAGGGGATGGGGTGAGGGATCACAAAAACGGTAACCCACCGATCCGTCTCCGGCTTCCCTGCATCTCAAACGAAATGAGCCGACCCATGGGATCGGCTCATTCACATTGAAAAAACAGCTACTTAAGCGTTCTCAAGTGCCTCGATAATTTGCGGCTTTGTCATCTTGGTGGTCACCGAGAGGCCGAGCCCCTTGGCCACATCAAGCAGCTCAGCCTTCTTCATCGACTTGTTCCAGTCTGCTGAAGCCGCCTTGGGTGCCTCTGCAGCAGCGGGCTCTTCAGCCTTTGGAGGATCGACCTTGGTGACCTTGGCGTTGTCGAGCAGCCAGTCCAGAGTCTTCTCTTCCTGGATGCGTGCAGTGAGCACAGACGCTGCGCCCTCTTGCTCGATGTAGCCCTTGATGGCCTCAACTGGCTGGCCACGTTGCTCGGCCATCTCCTGAATCTTCGCCTCGAGATCCTCATCGCTGACCTCGATCTTCTCTTGGCGCGCAACACCGTCGAGCACGACACCCGCGCGAGCAGCAAACTCGGCGCGCGTGCGCAGGTCAGCCATCTCAGCATCAGAGAACTGCAGCTGGCTTGGGTCACGGCCCATGTAGGCCTGACGCATGCGAAGCTCCTCAACGAGGGCGTTCAACTGCTCCTCGATCATTCCCTGAGGAACATCGAAGGTGTTCAGCTCAACGAGCTGCTCGAGCACGTTCACGCGGGCCTGGTTCTTGCCAGTGTTCTCAGCAAACTCAGCGAGCTGTGCCTTGATCTTGGCCTTCATGTCCTTGGCGTCATCAAACTCGAGGGCCTTAGCGACCTCGTCATCGAGCTCCGGAACGACGTGTGCTTGGATGGTGATGACCTTGACCTTGGCCAAGACCGTCTCTCCAGCAATGTTTTCGTTCTCAGTGTGCTGTCCGATGGTGACCTCTTCAGACTTCTCTTCACCAGCCTTCATGCCGATGAGGAGTCCTTCGACACCTGGGTAGTAGCGCTCCGCCACCGTATGAATCATTGTGCCTGGCTCGTTCACAAGCTCGTTACCAGACTGAGTCAAGGTGAGCTGAGTCACAACCAAGTCACCGCTCTGTACAGCGCGGCTATCGGTCACTTCCTCGATCCTTGCTTGGCCGGCGAGTCGCTGGCTGATCGCACGATCAATGTCTGCCTTGGTCACCTTCGCGACGGGCATGTTTACGGCAACACCCTTGTGGCCCTTGACCTCAATCTCTGGCTTGAAGTCGACCTCAATAGAGAAGGTCAGGTCGAGGTCACTGCGGACATCGCCTTGCTCGACCACTGCTGGACGCCCAGCGACAGGTAAATCACGAGCAGCCTCGCGGTATGTGGCCTCGATGAGCTTACCGAAGACTTCGTGCTTGACTTGATCGCCATAGCGCGCCTCGATCATCTTCCGAGGCACCTTGCCTGGGCGAAAGCCCGGGAGACGAACCTTGCGCATGAGATCGCGAAATGCACGCTCAAGCTCCACCTTCACTTCGCCGGAATCGACGGTGAAGTGCAGCTTACGGCCAATGTTTGAGACTTCTTCAATGTTCATTTCGTACTGCATGAGTACTCCTCACAGTGTTTTGGACGGCGGCCCTTAACCGAATTCCGGCCGGGCCACAGGTGAAGACTCAAACATGCCACTCAGGCATGAAGGCTCAATCACCTCAACGCGGTCACCTGAGTCATAAACTGTGGAGGCCCGAACAGCACTGTTTGGACCGCTCATCAACAGTCGAGGTGTCCCATACTGACTCCCTGTGCCCAGAGTCTGGCCGTTCGACATCGTCGAGTTGAAGCCAGAGGATCGCAAACCCAGCAGCATACAGAGGCGATCGATATTTTCGAGGGAGACGGCTTCAATCAAGACCCACACCAGCCAGCCTGTTCCGTCGAGCCCACACATGGCCTCATTTGGCTGACTCTCACGGTTTCAGAGTAGATGAAGAGCTCTCGGCGCGAATGACGGGCATGAAGAGTCAAACATTAACGAGACGTCTCACTGATCTGCACAATGGGCTCGGCTCATTCTGACCATGTTCCAGCTTGGCTGCGGTCAAAGCCCACTCCGCACTATCGTCGTATGGCGGTCAAAAACGGACATCTTGACCACAGGATGACTGTTTTTCTAGGTGACGGTCTGGGGTCGAGGCTGGCGTCGCCCCCCCTAAGGACCTAAAGGCGCGGGCCACTCTGGGGGGCAATGTGTCTGCATTCAACGAATTTGAACTCGACGAGGCCATCGTAAACGCGGTGGAGAAGTTGGGGTTTGAGACCGCTACGCCCATCCAGGCCGCGACGATTCCATCCATCCTTGCCGGTAGAGACATCATCGGAAAGGCCCGAACAGGGTCAGGGAAGACCGCCGCATTCGGCCTGCCCATGCTGGAGAGGCTCAAGGATGGCGGCAATAAGCCCCGCGGTCTTGTCTTGGCACCGACGCGAGAGCTCGCGATCCAGGTCAGTGAAGCCATGCGCTCATTCACCAAGGGACTCCCGATACGGATTGTGACCATCTACGGTGGCTCACCCTACCCGCCACAGCTCAAGGCTCTGCGGAATGGAGCCACGATTGTCGTGGGAACTCCCGGCCGAGTAATCGACCACATGGAGCGCGGTAGTCTCGACTTGAGTCAGGTTGAAATATTTGTTCTCGACGAAGCGGACGAGATGCTCCGCATGGGCTTCATCGAGCCTGTAGAGCAAGTGCTCGAGCGCCTCCCCCACGATCGACAGATCGCTCTCTTCAGCGCCACGATGCCGCCGGCCATTCGTAAGGTGTCAGAGCGCTTCCTCCGCGACCCTGAGACCATCGCGGTTGAGAGCACGTCTCTGACGGTCGACCATATTGAGCAGTTCTGGATTCGCGCGCCCCATCGCAAGAAGATCGACACACTGGTGAGACTTCTGCTTGCTGATCCCACAGGCTACAGCCTCATCTTCTGCCGGACTCGCCGAGGCTGTGCAGAGGTGACCGATATCCTCACCAAGCGCGGCGTGGCTGCAGACGCCATTCATGGCGATCTAAATCAGGCCGCACGCGAGCGAGTCATCAACCGCATGAGGGCGAAGTCACTCAACGTCCTGGTCGCCACCGATGTCGCCGCACGCGGCATCGACGTGAGCCACCTGACCCGCGTCATCAACTTCGACTACCCAGACTCTGCAGAGACCTACACACACCGCATCGGACGCACAGGCCGAGCGGGTGCAAGCGGTACAGCGGTGACCCTGGTGACACCGAGCGAGCACCGCAAGCTTCGGTTCCTCAAGAAGGCCATCAAGTACGACATCCAAGAGACTGACCCGCCCAGCAACGCCGAGATAGCGAAGCAACAGCGTGCGATTCTCTGGGGTGAGGTCGAGTCCGTCTTGACCACCGTCGATCTGGTCCACGAATTCGAATGGCTGCAAGAAGTGGCAGGCACTGAAGAGGTCGACCCCCTCAGCCTGGCAGCAGCAGCAATACACATGCTGAACGCCTCGCGTGGTGTCGACTTGGCGCCCCCGAAGCCCGAACCTAAGCACCAACGTCGAGAGAACCGCGAAGACTCTGGAAACCGTCAACGACGCTCAGAACGCGCGCCCAAGAATGAAGCCGAATTCGCCCGAGTAAACGAAGTCGAGATCTTCCTCGGCGTCGGAAAATTTGCCGGTGTCCGACCCGGTGACATTGTGGGTGCATTCGCCAATGAGTTCAATGTCTCCGGCGGCGATATCGGCCGCGTAATGCTCTTCGATAAGAACTCCTTCATTGGCCTGCCGCGGGACATCGCTGAGCGCGTGCTTGCAGAGCACGAGAAGGTCACGATTCGTGGACGCACCACCTACCTCTCGCTGGCACGCGGGCGAAATGACGGTGGCGAAGACAGGCCCAGGCGCCACAAGGGGCGCCCCATGAAGGGCAAGCCGAAGAACCACCAGCGGCGCAAAAACTGGAAGAAGTAGAACCGGAATCAGCATCGATGCACCTCACTCGCAGAACGTTACTGAAGAGCTCGCTGGCAGCTTTGGCTGGGTGTGGTGCACCGCTTCATAAATTCCCATTCGATCCCGGTACAGCTGCCGGTAGTGGCCCTGGCCTGACCGTCGATTTCTTTGGGACAGCGTGCTTCCAATTCTCTTGGGCAAACACGGCACTCCTGCTCGACCCGTTCTTCAGCCGATTTCCCATTGTGCGATCTGGCCTGGGCCGGATTGGACCCGACCCTGCACAGATCGACAAGTACATTCCTCAGCTCAAGCGCGTGAACACCGTCTTGGTTGGACATACCCACTACGACCACGCCATGGCGCTGCCATACTTGGTGCCACACTTCACCCCGAATACCCGTGTCATTGGCAACCGGACACTCAAGCACACATTCGCGCCTCTCGACCTCCCTGTGCAGTGGACTGTGGCCAACAATATCGCGGCTACGCCGGAACGAAACGGGACCTGGGTCTGGAACAACGACGGCAACATCCGGGTGCTGCCCATTATCTCCAGCCACCCCAATCACTGGTCATTTATCCACCTGTACCGAAAGTCCCTCACAGAGGACCGAAAGACTCCACCTACTCGGGCAGCGCACTACCAAGAAGGACAGCCTCTTGCGTTCCTGATTGACTTTATGGAGCCAGACGGCGAGACCGTCGCCCACCGCGTCTATGCCCAGACCTCATCGAGGGGCTTTCCATCCGGCTCCCTGCCGCAGTCAATCCTCGACGAGCGCGCAGTAGACATCGCCGTGGTGTCTATGGACTCCTGCAAACAGGAAGCCCGCGGCGAGACATCTGTGCTCGATCTTGTACAGCCAAGAGAAGTGTTCTTCGGGCACTGGGACAACTTCTTTCTCCGCAAGGACCAGCCGCCACGAGAAGTCATGAAGGTCGACCTTCCTGAGCTGTACGCGCACTATCTCACCGACTCCAGCAGGGTCTACCGCTTCCCTGGCTTCGATACTCAGTACTTCTTCCCGAACGGTGCGCAGTGAGCACGCAACTACCTGACAAGACAGCAGTGGTAGGCGCCCTGTTGGCACAAGTTGAGGATGAATTGGCTGGCATGGAGGCTGTCGCAGAGGCCACCCGTGACGAGGCCACCAGCGCAGAGACCAAGTCTGAAGGAAAGTACGACACCCGAGCAACCGAGGCCTCCTACCTGGCGCGAGGTCAGGCCTGGCGTATCCTCGAGCTCCGCAAGCTCTCCGCATGGCTGAGCACAGACACCGCCACTCGCCAGCTCACTGAGCCGGTAGTTCAGGCAGGTGCGCTCGTCGGCGTCACAGGTGCGCGAACCGAGATCATCTACATCGCTCCGATCGGCGGCGGCAAAGCCGTCCTGGGTGACATCACAGTTCGCGCAATATCCCCCTCTTCGCCGCTCGGAAGGGCCTTAGTCGAGCTCGAGGTGGGCGATGGTTTTGAAGTGGATAGTCCACGTGGAATACTGGAATACGAGATCTCAGCCATCGGCTGAGTGAGGACACACTTGTGCTGATTCGTGCCACAGACATCGAAGTCTCTTTCTCGACCCATCTTGTATTGCGTGGTGCGAGCATCACGGTGAGCAAGGGCGAGTGCGTGGCACTCATCGGCAACAACGGGTCCGGTAAGTCGACCTTGCTCAAGGTCCTCTCTGGCACCCTCAAGCCAAACCATGGCACGGTCGATCGGAACTCCCCAGCGGGCCTACTGGAGCAGAACCCGACCTTTCCTGGCGAGACCGTCCGAGAAGCACTCGACGATGCCCAGGCCTGGCATCAAGAGCTTCAGGATGCCTACCAGGCGGCCATTGAGAGTGGAGACATGGACCAGGCAGGCAATCTACAAGACCGCCTGGATGATGTCGGCTGGGACCTCAGCCACCAAGTGGAAGCCATCGCAGATCGACTGGGTGCTCCGCCCCTGGACACACCTGTCTCAGTACTCTCCGGCGGGCAACGACGACGGGTCGCACTCGGACGCGCTCTGCTCAAGACACCAGAGCTTCTCCTACTTGATGAGCCAACCAATCACCTGGACGCGGCAGCCATCGAGTGGCTCCAGAGCTTTCTGCAGGGCTACCGGGGCGCCGTCATTCTCGTCACCCATGATCGCTACCTCCTCGAAGCTGTAGCAGACAGGATTGTCGAGGTGGAGGACGGACTGACCATCGAGTACAAGGGCAGCTACACCGACTACCTACTCGCCAGTGCCGAGCGTCGATCACGACTCGAGAAGGCCGAGATGAGCCGGGTCGCGACGCTCGCCCGCGAGGCCGCCTGGGCCTCTCGAAGCCCAGCTGCTCGGAGCACGAAGCAGCGCGCTCGGCTCAAGCGCCTCGAGGTACTCGAAGAGGAGCGGCCGCTGATACGCCAGTCATCCTTTGACCTTGATCTGCGGTCAGGATTCAAGGGCGGGGCAGCCATGATTGAGCTCGACCGTGTCGAGGGCGGTTACGGAGACACGGTACTCATTAAGGCACTCTCGACCGCCATTCAGGCCAAGTCCTGTGTCGGTATCCTTGGGCCGAACGGTATCGGAAAGTCTACCCTCTTCCGACTGATAAACCGTGAACTCGAGCCCCTCGCAGGAAACATCTATCGGGCGCCACGGGTGAGGCTTGCCATCATCGACCAGGCACGGTCCGGCCTGGATGACACAGACACGCTCTTTGACTCTGCTGGCGGCGGCAATTCTCACGTCACTATCGGCGACCACTCTGTTCATGTCGCGAGCTTCATGCGACGCTTCTTGTTCCGTCCCGACCAGCTGGACCAGAAAGTGGGAGACCTCTCCGGAGGTGAGCGCATGAGACTGCTGCTGGCGAAGCTACTGCTCGCCGGAGCCAACGTCATCTTGCTGGATGAGCCCACCAATGATCTGGATCTCAAGACACTTCGAATACTCGAAGAAGCACTCATTGCTTTTGATGGCGCGAGCTTGGTGATCAGCCACGATCGGGCCCTGCTCGACCGGGCCTGCACTGCGGTCCTGAGCTTCGAAGGTGACGGCAAGGTGGTCCGCTACGCATCCCGACTCCAGGCTGTCGTGGCTCAAGAGAATGCCGCGGCCGTGGCGCCAGTTGTCGTGAAAGACAAAGCAACCAAGAGTGCCAAAGCTGCGCCGGTAGGACTCACCTGGTCAGAGCGTAAAGAGCTCGATGCGCTGCCTGCACAGCTGGAGACACTCGAGGCGGAGCGTGACCGCCTCGGCGCACTGCTCGCTGACCCCAGCATCTACCAGGCGACAGATGGAAAGGCTGCTGAGCTCGGGACAAGCTTCAAGGCTGCCGAGACTGCTGTGAGTGAGGCGTACGCACGCTGGGAGGCACTCGAGGCCCGCGCCTGAGCCGCGCTTTAGTGGTCCGCGACGTAGAGCGGGTAGTTATCACTCAGACCAAAGCCGATTGGCAGTGTTCCAAAGCTGATGCCCGTCACCAGGCCTGCGGACTCAGATGCCCAGACAAAGTGTCCGAGCTGCACCCCACCGAGCTTGATGAGACCAGGGTAGATGTTGCTCCGCACGGCGGGCTCGTAGCCAAAGTCGAGCTTCAGAGACGCCAACAGCGAGCCCTCTCGCTCCCAGAAGAGCGCACCAACGACATTGCCGCGCGTCTCATGAGGCACATACATTCTTGTACCGTTTCGGTAGACCGGCTTGAGCTCAACCTTCCGATAGCCAGCAGCGACTGACCAGGTGTCTCCACCCGGCATGTCAACACTGAGACCGCCCAGGCCTTCGGTTCCGCCGTACAGGAGAATACGCACGCCATCAATCAGGCCCGGATCAATCCGGACACTGTAGTTCTCCGCTGCATTGTAGATGCCCAGCTCGTTGAGGACGAGGGCAGGCTGTCCAGGCCAAAACTCTACCTGCACAGTACTGCTGAAGAACCTCGCCACAGGGTCGAGGCTGTACAGAAGAATACCCACCGGATTGAAGAAGTAGAAGTCCGCGATGGGGTCGGTGTTGCCGCCCTTGTACGAGTTGTTCTCGACAGTCTCGTTCATCAAGGCGCCCGTCAGCATCGTACCGATGGCCCACAAGCCAGGGTAGCTGTAGCCTTCACGGTGGTACCACTCGGTCATCTTGCGGGAGACCATTCCCTGGCCCAGGAGGTGCAGCGTGTAGTTGGGCATCCACTGCGTATAGTTTGGGTCAGTCGGGTCTTTATACGGGAAGAACTCGTGGGCGAAGAACTCACCAAATCCGCCGTAGCGCTTGATGGTGTCTCCTGGATGCGCCAGGTTCCAGAGCGTGTTTGTAAAGCCAGTCTGGAAGTCTATTTCTTGAATGCTGTTGGGGTAGGAATTCGACCGGGTGATGTCGAAGCCTAAGTTGAGCACACTCGACGCCGGATTGAAGATGGCATCCGTCCCGTAGTCTTGATCTCGAAGGAAGTAGTAGGTCATGTCCTTCGCTGACGCAGGAGCGCCACTCAGTCCGAAGACGGTGAAGAGACTGATCATTACTCGCGAGAAATAGGTCACGGCTGCCAGGGTACAACAGTTCAAAACAATATCGCGCTAACCAACACTATCGACGGCATCACGCTGATCAATACTTAAGGGGAATGAGCCTCTCGACATCCTCAATTATTAGCGCCAAGACTTCTTCGTCCTCAGCACGCAGAACAGTGGCCACCAAGAGCATCTGTCGACGCATGCCACCCTTAACATTTCCCTTGGCTTTGAGGCGCTTGGCTTCATTTACTGAGGCACGAACCTCGTCTGACAGGGGCATCTCTCCGAGCGCACTCGGCTTGAGCTTCACCAAGGCCTTAGCCAGCGCCACAATCCGCTTGTTGGCGCGATTCCTATCGGACCAGCTCGAACGCTCGGTGAAGTGAAACTCCCCCTCAGCGTCCTCCTCGTCTCGACTCCACTGAAACTTCTTGCGAGCCATTGATACCTACCCCTTCGTCTATCCTATCCTCATCGCAGGTACCTTAAGCGGGTAGAGTACGGATGAGGAGTCTACGTGAAGAGAAAGTCACTACTGGGTGCCCTGACTGTACTCGGCCTACTGGTTGCTTGGCTCACTGGAGCTTTTGAGACCGAAATGAGTGACGAGGACCAAGTCCGACAGCTCATCGAGGACATCGCTGATGGTGCCGAGGCTGCAGACATCGGGGCAGTGATGGGTCCATTCTCAAAGCGATACTCCGACCCTGAGGGCTTAGACAGAAGAGGGATATATGGCATCTTCTGGTCTCAATTCAACAAGCGCGGGCCCATCACTGTTGTGCTGAGTGGAATCGACGTACAGATCACACAAGACAGCGCCACAGCCGCCTTCGATGCGGGCCTTGCTGAGGGCCAGGAGGGAGGAATGCTGAGTCTTCCTGTCAACCTCGACGCGCTCACCTTTGAGGTCGATCTGAGCCGCGAGTCAGATGGCTGGCGTATTGTGAGTCATTCTCGCTGGTCCGCACTCGACATCGAGCGCAATCAAAAGCCTTAGTTACTCGACTTTATGGTCACCACCAGACCTGCCGTCACCACGATAGCGCCGCCTACCCAGACGTGTATCGCTGGCCAGCCCCCGAAGAACAGCACATCGAGGGCGATGCCCCAGACTGGTCCCACAAAGCGCACAGCAGCGACACGACTGGCTGTGTCCAGCGCATAGGCGCGTGTCATCAGCAACTGCCCTGCCGCAGCAAATAAGCCCACACCCGCCAGCGCAGGCCACATCGAGGGTGATGGCATGGCCACTCCACCTTGAATCGCGAAGGCCAGCACCAGTGCCGCAACGAAGACATAGATCTGAAGCCAGAACACCACGGCCTCTGAGCGCTCGTCTTTGAGGGCACGCAGGGCAATGTGTGCACCAGAGGAGAACAAGCTGGATGCGAGCGCCCACAGTCCCCACACACTGCCAGTTGAGAGGTCCGGAGCGACAAGAATCGCAGTCCCCACGAGCCCAACAACCAGGAGGCCCCAGGTACTGGGCTGCACGCGCTCGGATCGACCCAAGAACAAGGGAGCTCCGAGCGCAATCAAGACGGGCTGCAGCTTGGTGATGAGGTTGGTGTCGGCGAGCGGGAGCCCCTTGAGTGCCGTGAAGAAGCACAGCATGGCCGCAAAGCCGAGACCGATTCTGATGCCCAGCACGCGCTTCTTCGTAATGGTGAGCGCAGCACCCCTCACCCACCACCAGGCGAACGGAATTGCAAAGAGGGACCGCCAGACAACGATGTCCAGGGTCCCAAGCTCTGTTCTCGCCACCTTGACCGTTGCCGACATGCACGTCAGCACCAGCGTTGCAGCGACCATCAACAGCGGGCCGCGATTCATGGGCCCGCTGTATCGTGTTTAGATTCTACGATGTGTAGGTTTTCGCCTACAGAGTCGAGAAGGTACCGCCGCCCTCATCACATGAAGCCTCCGCCTGGTCTGGCGCAGCCATGCCGTAGAAGTAGACGTAGTACTCTGCAGCATCAATGACGTTGCCGTCTTGGTCTGCAGCGTAGAGTCCTGTACACACGGACAGGGCACCGTCAGGGCAGCCGTCCGGAGCGAGAGCGTAGGCACCGCCGCCAGCATCAACTGAAGCGTCAGAGTTGGCCTGGCAGTTGGCCTCTTCTTGGCCAGCCCAGCCGGGACCAACCATCGCTAAGCAAGCCACGCCGCTCTGGTCACAGCCGACGGCATCGCTGACGTGTCCATCGGCGTCAGCATCTGCATCTGCATCGGCGTCTGCGTCTGCATCGGCGTCTGCGTCTGCGTCTGCGTCAGTGTCTGCATCCGCTTCAGGAGCTGATGTGTCAGTGTCTTCTTTCTCTGCGCAAGCAGTAAGGGTCATAAGTAGGGGGAGTGTCATCCAAAAGCGCTTCATGTCATTACCTCAATGTTGAGCGTTCCCGGATGTCTAAGGAGTCCTGCCCCCATAGGCCAGGACTCCCCGACCTCAGGCCACAGCCAGGCCGTGAACCTTGGGCAGCACCTCTGTGCGGATGTATCGGGCCACCTCACGCATTCCATCGATGCCCGTCTGCTCTGCAAACACACCGCTGTAGTTGGTCGTGCCGTTGATATCGTAGGTGTAGCGCTGACCGTCGGCGTCCTCGATGAACTCGATGCCTGCGAGGTCAATCCCCTCACCTTCGCACATCGCGATGTACTGAGTGACCAGCGGGTCATCTGCGGTGAGCGGTGACTTGGCAAACTTACTGGCAGGGCCGTCCGCGGGGCACACCTCTGGAGCAGCAGCGGACTCGATCTGGCACGCATCTGACGGGCACAGCTCGAAGCCATCGCTGGTGTTTGACTGCATGGCAAACAAGAAGCGGCCGCCCACAATCTCAACACGGGTGATGAATGGCTCCGGTGCCTGGATGTACTCCTGGAGAATGACCTTTCCACCAGGGCCCGCATCAAAGCTCGGATCCTCGAGCCACTGCGCCAGAGGCTCGATGGACTCAAAGAGTCGAATACCCAGACCCTTTCCACCTTGGTTGTGCTTGGTGATGAACGGACCATCAAAGCTGGCTGCTGCCTCGAGGATTGCCTCGGCACCGAGTGCCAAGACCGTCCGCGGTGTCCGGATACCCCAGCGGTTCAAGAGGAGGTCCTGACGCAGCTTGCTCAGCTCAATCTCAAAGGCGGCAGAGCCATTGATGACCCGACGGCCATGAGCCTCGAGCCAGAAGAGCACCTCTCGACCAAGCTCGATAGTCGCCGAGTTGCCGCGGGTGTGCGACGACGGACTGATGCGGTTTATCCAGATACCCTCGGCCGGTGGACGAAGCGGATCAATGACCCCCTCGACAAGCTCGATCAAGCGAACATCAGTGAAGCCCTCAGCGGCGAGCCCGTCCAGCAGTGGCGGCAGCCAGGCAGGGTTCTCATAGAGGACGTGAATGGTAGGTAGTGTTGACATGATTTCTCTCCATGCCCCGAACACGCACAGCCCAAAAAATAAGCCGCCCGTTGGTCGGAGCGGCTGTTGTTTTTAGACGATGTCGTCTCTGCTCAGCCAGCCCCGCACGCACAACAACACAGACAGCAAGCTGCAGTGGCGTTGGGGCTCAGGACGTTGAACAGTGATCTCATGACCGCACCTTAGGCTGACTTCTCCGTGCTGGCAAGATCGAAATTCGATTTGTTTCTCGAGTGACGCATACCTGACCGTACTCAGGCGATGCCCACGACCTCGCCGTCGACCACATCGATGTGCTCAGCCTGTGGCTGTGCGGGAAGACCCGGCATCCGCATGATGTCACCGGTCATCACGACCAAGAAGCCGGCACCAGCATTGAGCTGCACACCGCGCACCGTGAGCTCAAAACCAGATGGGCGCCCACGCACCTTGGGGTTGTCCGAGAACGAACTCTGGGTCTTCGCCACACAGATGGGTAGCCCTGCAAAGCCCAACCGCTTGATGAGCGCCAGATCTCCCCTGGCCTCTGGTGTGAAGACAACAGAACCCGCACCATAGATCTTGGTGGCGACGGCACTGATCTTGTCCTCTACGGTGTCGACCAACTCATACATCGGCTTGAGTGGTTCATCCGGCTCGGCGGCCACCGCAACAACGGCACGGGCCAGGTCCTCAGCCCCTGCTCCACCGCGCGCGAAGTGATCACACATCGCGTACGGGATGTCGCGATCAATACAGAACTGCTCAATCACTGCCAGCTCAGCTTCGGAGTCTGTGTGGAACCGATTGATGGCCACCACGGCACGCTTACCAAACTGAGCCACGTTCTCGAGGTGCTTCTCCAGGTTGCCGAGACCAGCCTGAACCTTCTCGGGTGCGGGGACCGTGAGCTCACGGCGCGTCTTGATTCCGCCGTGGACCTTGAGCGCCCTGACTGTGGCCACCATGACCACTGCCACCACATCGAGGCCAGCGCCACGGCACTTGATGTCGAAGAACTTCTCTCCGCCGAGATCAAAGCCGAAGCCAGCCTCAGTGATGGTCCAGTCGGCAATACTCATGGCCATCTTGGTGGCAATTAGCGAGTTGCAGCCGTGGGCGATGTTCGCAAACGGGCCGCCGTGGACGAGCACGGGTGTGCCCTCAAGCGTCTGAACCAGGTTTGGCATCAGAGCATCAGCGAGGAGTGCCAGCATGGCGCCAGTCACCTTGAGCTGCCCGGCGAGTACCGGTGCGCCGTCTGTGTTGTAGGCCACAACCGCGCGATCGATGCGCTTGCGGAGGTCTTCCGTGTCGGTAGCCAGGCACAAGATCGCCATGATCTCACTGGCGGCGGTGATGTCGAAGCCAGTCTCTCTCGGCACGCCTTGGTTGGGACCACCGAGGCCCACCATCGTGTTCCGAAGTGACCGATCGTTCATGTCCATCACCCGACGCCAGATGACACGCCGGGTGTCTATACTGAGCGTGTTGCCGTGATGCAGGTGGTTGTCGATGGCAGCAGCAAGCAGGTTGTGCGCAGCAGTGACCGCGTGGAAGTCACCCGTGAAGTGCAGATTGATACTGCCGGCAGGAATCACCTGACTGTAGCCACCACCAGTAGCACCACCCTTGATGCCCATACACGGGCCGAGGCTCGGCTCACGCAGCGCTAAGCACACCGACTCTCCGATGCGAGCCAGACCCTGACCGAGACCGATGGTGGTTGTGGTCTTGCCCTCACCCGCTCGAGTTGGCGTTATCGCGCTGACCAGCACCAGCTTGGCTGGAACATCCCGGCTTCGCTTGAGTACAGACAGATCAACCTTGGCCTTGTCTCTCCCATATGGGTGAAGATCTGACTCAGCGAGGCCGACCTTGGCCGCGACCTCTGTGATGGAAAGCGGTGTTACCGCTGACGCGATTTCGACGTCAGAGTGCATAGAGACTCCACTGGCTGTACGGCTACGCTGAGTTGCGGAGCTGAAGCCTTATGGTGCTGTAAAGATGCAGCGTGCGATGGGCAACGCGACATCAAAGAGCACATACAGATTGTACTGCTGACCGGACACGAGTGCCGGAGGTGCAGTCCCATCGGCCGGGACAATCTGGGTACTGGCACCAGGTGCTACACCATAGGTCACACCTGAGGCGAAGCCATCGTCAGTGTGCGCCACATCGACTCGCCAGATGACACCATCAGGCATGTCGAAGTTGGGTGGAACACCTGGATTACTGCTGCCCGTCTCGAGGACGTACACGTAGCGAGCAGTGCGCTCATCAGACCAGACGAGCGTGCCGTCTGCAGCGACGCCGTCACCTTCCTCGCAGGCCTCCATGTCGTAGTTGACCTGGTCGAGCAGTGAGCTGCCCACCGGCAGGTAGTCGCCCATGTCATCTGCACTGAGCCCGCGACGATCAAACTCGCCGAGCCAGAAGGTGAGCATGCGCTCGACATCTGTCGTGGCCATGCCGCTCGCGATGCGGTCAAAGCCGTTGTTCTGGTCGACTGGGTACGCACCGAGAGCGCTCGAGTCCACAAAACCAGCAAACATGCCGATGGCTTGGTCAGACATCATATCGGGCCACAGTGTAGGTCCGTCGACCGACCAGATTGAGGGGCCTTCACGGGTCTCCTCGGAGTGGCAGCAGATACAAGCGCAGGACTCGACCTGACTCTGTACCCACTCCAGCTCTGCCAGATACTCTGGATCATCCATCCGTGGGTCGTCAGCCCCTCCGGTCTCCCGGCCATCGACTGGGTAGTAGGGCCTGTTGGTCTCGACGACATCACAGGAGCCATAGTCACGGAAGTCACGGCCTTCTTCTACACAGCCGCTGATGGCCTCCCAGACACAGACCTCACCGTCCTCGCTGACACCAGCCTCTTCGCCTTCGATGGGCTCGCTACAGGTCTCGTAAGGCCAGATAAAGACCGTGTGGTCATCGTCTACCACTGCGTCATCGCAGACTGGCTCTCCGGTGAAGGTACCGCCCGCGAAGCTCTCGCAGGCAAGCTCACCACCGTCACAATTTGCGGGGTCATCGCCGCCCAGCAGGATGAAGTACTCAAGGCCAGGAACGGTATCGACATCACAGCGGCCGAGCATCGGGTCGACGCCGCAAGGTGTCTCGTCCTCGAGGAAGGTACCGCCGCCGCCTGGAATGTTCAGCTCGCAGTCATTCTGACCTGACTCTGCAGTCCAGTCAGTGCCGATGTACTGCTTGCACTCGGGATCCCCGGTGAAGGCATTGCGATACTCACAGCGCTTCACTGTGGTCTCAACAGGAGACTCGCCGGTATCGATTGTGCCATCAGAGTCGGCCTCAGACTTCGAGTCTGATGAGCCACATCCGGCAATAGAAAGCAGTGTGAACATGGTGATGATCTTCATGAGAAGTCTCCTCGAGTCGTGGCCTGGTCAGGGCAGTTGCCCCCTCCTACCACGGCCAGAGAATTGCGGTATCTCAATCCTCACCATTGCAGTCCGAATCCACTCCATCTCCACTCGCTTCGTCAGCCCCAGGATACCGGTCAGGGTCGCCGTCGTCGCAGTCCGTCCCGGGTGTCACACCGACACCTCCTGGCAGCTGACTACCAAAGCCATCACCGTCGCTGTCAGTCATGCATGCTGACTCCGACTCATGCTCGGCTGCACCAGGAAAAGTATCTGGCTGGTGGTCGTAGCAGTCCTCACCATCAAACTCATCGCTCAGCCATCCATCTCCATCCTCGTCAGCGTCGACCAGGGTGCACTCTGTCTCACCAGCGACGCCTGCTGGCACCTCAGCACGCACAGAGAATGTGCCCGTTATCGCAGGACCCTCGGGATCCGGAGGCAGCGGAGCATAGACGTTCAGCCCACCGCTAAAGCGCATCGCGTGTAGGCCATCACCGGAGGGGCTCAGCGTGGCCTCGTCAATGCGGACATAGCCCCAGCCTGAGACAAACCAGAGAGCATAGTCTTCAGGTACTCCATCGCAGCCTCGGGCAGTCAGGGCGACGTTGTTTCCGTACTCCCCGTGCATCCTGTAGTGTCCATTCCCGCAGAATGACGGAAGATTCAGTCGGAGCAGGCACTCATTGTATGTACTCGTGGTGTCATACAATTCGAGAACCGGCGTCCGAATCTCGAGGTCACCCTCAGGTGTGCTCTCCATGGTGGTGAGCAGGTTCACCCGCCCACAGAAAGCTGGCATAACCACCTCGCCTCCTGGAAATTCAATCGAGATATTGACCTCACAGGGCGGCTCCGGTGGGGGCTCATCACTGTCCGTATCGGTCAGCGGCGACTCCCCCGTGTCACCATGTGTGTCCGGCTTAGTTCCGGTGTCGACGGAGGGGCCGGCTGGTTCTGTGTCATCTGCACTCGAGCTTAGCGGCTCGAGCTTGGCCTCAGAACCGAGACCACAGCCGAGTAGACATGTCATGACCACCTGTCTGACTGACGACCAACGCACAGCACCTCCCGCGTCTGGATTGTACCGCAGCCGACAACACAGCCGTCCTGACCGCCCCCTCACTGGCCGCCGAGTTGCTCACCATCCATAAAGACTGACACCTCACCAGAGGCCTCCCACTCGATACTGAATGTAGTGGCGGCACGAACCACAGCCCCGCGCATCGCTTGGCCAGGTTGTGGCCCAGCGACAGTCTGACCGCCAATACTGAGACGGGTAAGCCCAGGGCCTGAGGCCACGACCAGATGCTCGCCTGCCGGGTACCTACCCTCCCCCTCCGTGATGCTCACGACCGGAAAGCAGGCCTCGAAGTCGGAGAAGCTGAGGCTGTATGGATAGAGGGCATACCCGAGATGCGCTGTGGGCGGATGATGACGCCTGAGACACTCAAAGCGGTCGTGCGGAACCATGACACCGGTGAGCCAGCTCGCACCCACGAGCATCGGACCCGCAACAGGTACCGCTGGGTTCACCGCGCCGTCCGGGTTTTCAACCAGCCAGTCGGCAGCCAAGAGGTTGGTCTGACCCCAGTCGAGATCCGAGTCTGCGACAATTCGCCAGGCCTGGCTGCGATCGCGCACCGTCTCGTTGAAGTAGGACATACCCCAGGGCCACCAGCTCAAGACTGAGACAAGCGTCCAACCAACCCCAGCAACCACCCATCTCGGTGGCAGCCGGGCTGCCCAGAGTGCAAAGAACGGCACAGCAGGGAGCACATAGCGGCTCCCCACCTGTGAGTTGAAGGCCAGCGAGAACCAGATCAAGAAGAAGATGGGCGGCACCAGCTCAGGCAGCACACTGGAGGGCGTCTCCCTCCTCCTGAACATCACCACCAACCCCGCGAATCCCAGACCGAGCAGCGGCAGTGGCCACTTTCGAGGCAAGGTCTTGAGGTAGTGATCAGCCTGACCAAAGTGGCTCTGCTCGCCTCCCGCATAGACATGACCCTGGCCGTCGTCGTCGTCAGACTTGACCCAGTCGACGCCCTCTATCCAGGGCCTCGGAACGGGCAGCGGAACCTCGACCTCAGACAAGACCTGGAAGGTGTCTGACTTCCAGTGGATGTCGCTCGCAGGCGTAAACACACCGCTGAAGCCGTAGCCTATGTTGAGCGTGAGCAAGCCTGCGAGTACAGCAAGCGGTAGCTGGCGCAGCGGTGATGTGGTTCTCCGGAGCACACACCAACCGAGCAGCACAATACCGAGAATGGGCCCCAAGAACACCGCCGTGAATTTAGTCAGCTGAGCAAAGCCAACGGCTGCACCCGCAAGCAGACCATGCTTTGTATTTGGGTCCTCCAGCAGCCTGGACCAGGCCAGCACCGCGAGCAGGATGCCGAATGTACAGGGAAGGTCTGTTGTGACCACACCAGCGTGCGCGATCAGGTTGGGGTCGACGGCGACCAAGGCTGCGGCCGCGAGCGCAGCAGACTCTCCGTGACGGCGACGGGCCCAAGTAAAGACCAAGCCCACCACGCCGAGCAGCCACACCACCTGGGGGACTCGGGCCCAAAACCAGCTGCCTTGAACACCTGGAGACTGACTCCAGAGCCAGCCCGCAGCATTGAGCACGCTCACCGGCATCTTGGAGTTATCGAAGCGGCTGAAGTCAGCCTGCTGGAGTATTCGCTGTCCGGCCCACAGGTGCTGGGGCTCATCGATTGTCTGAGCCCAGTGCCACTGTGAAGACCACACCAGAAGCGTGGTCAGCAGCATCACAGCCAGCAGGCGAACTCTCATGCTCAGGCCCTCCAGCACACAGGCAGCCCCGAGTCTACACCATCGAGTCAGCACATGATTTAGAGCAAAGCATCACACTTTGGCAATGCACCTCGCCATCTCGATCCCACTGAGCCAGGCCTGCTCCAGACGCGAGCCGCTGGCGCCATCCCCGCACAGCCCGAGCTGTCGCTCCGTGTCGATACTTACGGCCTCAAGAGCAGTCTCTGAAGAGCGGGCATACAACCACCGATGGGCTGCGCAGTCGCGGACATTCGGCAGCGAACCTGTCACATCACGCAAGGCCCCTACCATCAACTCAGCAACCTCTTCAGGAGTCTCGTCTACATTGGCGAGACTCCACTCGGGCTGAGCATGAAGTACCCAGCGCTCTCCTGCCGCGCGTCCCGGCTTGCTGCTGTCGCGCGCAGCCCAGGCCAGAACAGGATGATCAAGACGCACCCCATCGTACGGCCACGCCACGGGCTCCTCGAAGCTAATCATTGCGGCCCAGCAGGCATGGTAGGCCAAGTCAGCGGCGACGCTGTGCAGCGGACTCTTCTCCGGAATGAGCGGCTGAGCTTGAGGCCCAGGACATGTGACGACCACCCAGTCAAAGCCCGCGGCGATGACGCCTTTGTCGTCGGTAACAATCCACTCCTCGCCCTCGCGGTCGAGACTGATCACCCTGGACTCGAGTCGGACCTCCAAGCCCTCGGCTGCAGCCCGAGGCAGAGCACTCATTCTGGGCTGGCCAACCCATCGCGCCCTTCGAGCTTCCCCGGGTGAGGCGGAACCCGCGGCCCAGGACCCAAAGCGCCCCTCCCACTCGGCCACAGCGCCAGCGCTTACCCAGCGCTTCACGTCTCGCTCAAAGTCTGGGTCTGAGACAGTGAAATACTGTGCCCCGTGGTCGAACCTGTCGCTCTCCCTCCGTCGGGTACACACCCTCCCGCCTGGGCCACGG
>Ga0315315_10000926_pt1 | contig 26284 bp, 24 predicted proteins | sample M140m3416metaG_FD_203699 | JGI IMG/M metagenome (GOLD analysis project Ga0315315, IMG submission 203699) | Ammonia-oxidizing marine archaeal communities from Monterey Bay, California, United States - M1 40m 3416 | ecosystem: Environmental > Aquatic > Marine > Intertidal zone | place: USA... | reverse complement strand
AAAATGTTGAGTGTTGCTGACGTTCTTATCGAGAATCTTCGACCAGGTAAGTTAGAAGCCCTTGGACTGATCCCAGACGAGCTAATTGCTATAAACCCGAAACTAGTAATCACCCGGTTAACTGGTTTCGGGCAAACTGGTCCATACCGAGACCGAGCCGGATTTGCGACGCTAGCGGAAGCAATGAGTGGTTTCGCAGCTATAAACGGTGACCCTGAAGGAGGGCCGCTTCTTCCTCCAATAGCTTTAACAGATGAGTTAGCGGGCTTAGCCGCAGCTTTTGCTACGTTGGTAGCGATTCATGGTGGCGGAGGGCAAAGCGTAGACGTCAACCTTTTAGAAACGATGATGCAAATAATGGGGCCATTGATGAGCGCTTGGCATAGCGAACAGTACTTGCAAGAACGATTAGGTTCTGGCATTGCATATAGCGTGCCGAGGGGAACTTATCGAGCATCGGATGGTGGATGGTTAGCAGTAAGTACTTCGAGTGATTCAGTAGCCGCCCGAGTGATGGATTTGATCGGAGCTGCTGATGATGCAAGATTTGCGAGTTTTGATGGCCGGATAGCCCATCGGGAAGAATTAGATTTATTAATGTCCAATTGGGTTGCCCGACGTACTTTGGCAGAAGCACTTGCCGAGTTTCAAAATGCCCAGGCTGCTGCGGCACCGGTAATGAATATGCAACAAATAGCGGAAGATCCTCACATTCTTGACCGGGGTTCACTGATTGAACTTGATGGTATAAAAATGCAGGGACTAATTGCTCGGTTATCTAGAACACCAGGCCAAATTAGATGGCCAGGTAAAGTTATCGGCGCAGATAACCAAGGTTTGCCTGCAGCAGATGAGTGCTGGTTCGATGATAGTGATTCAGGCTGAAATTTCTCTAGCCCCAATGACGAGTTGAGCAATGTCAGTCATTATCTGTGCAAGCTCATAGTCTTTTGGTGTGTAAATACGTGAGACCCCCGCCTTGATGAGTGCTCCCTGGTCTTCTAGAGGGATAATTCCGCCGACGACTACCGGGGCAGTAACTCCCTGCTTACGCAAGGCCTCGAGAACCTCAGGTATGAGATGTAGGTGGCTTCCTGAGAGAATAGACAAACCAACTATATCGACATCTTCATCGCGCGCTGCTGCTGCTATGTGTTCGGGGGTAACGCGAATACCATCATAAATAACTTCCATACCCGCATCACGTGCTGCGACTGCAATTTGTTCTGCACCATTTGAGTGACCATCAAGGCCAGGCTTAGCGACCAGCAGTCTGGGCGGGCCTTGTTGCAAGCCTGATATTAGTTGTGCAACATCTGCAAGAGTGCTTGAGCCCTTTCGTGCGCTTGAGACGCCAGTTGGTGCTCTGTACTCACCAAAAACATCTCTTAAGACTTGAGACCACTCACCGGTTGTAACTCCAACTTTGGCTGCAGCGATAGTTGGTAACATGATGTTGGTACCGCTTGAAGCGGCCAGCCGAAGCTCATTGAGAGCAGCTTTCACTTCTATATCGTCTCTTTTCAGCTTCCAATCAGCTAGGTCAGCGCGTATTTCTGTTTCGACAGCTGGATCGACCCGCAGAATACTCTCTTCGCTCGTCAAAGGAGATTCCGCGCTTTCAATGAATTGATTCACTCCGACTACCGTAAGAGTTCCCTCTTCAATCTTTCGCATCCGTTCAGTGTGGCTAGCGACTAGGCGACCCTTGAGTTCGTTAATTGCTACAAAAGCACCGCCTAAAGACATGACATCGTCGAGTTCTGTTTGAGCTTCTGCAATTAGTTTGGACGTTAGGCCCTCTATAACTTTTGAACCATCAAAAATATCTTCATACTCCAAAAGATCAGTTTCATGGGCTAGAACTTGCTGCATTCGAAGTGACCATTGTTGGTCCCAAGGTTTGGGCAGGCCCAGGGCTTCGTTCCAAGCAGGTAACTGTAATGAACGCGCACGTGCTCCCTTGGATAAAGTAACTCCGAGAGCTTCGAGAACTATACGTTGAACATTGTTTTCTGGTTGAGCCTCTGTAAGTCCCAAAGAATTTACTTGAACCCCGTACCTAAATCGTCGCATTTTTGGATCTTTAACACCGTAGCGGTCCCGACAAATCTGGTCCCACATAGAAGTAAACGCGCGCATTTTGCAGACTTCTTCGACGAACCGAATCCCAGAGTTGACGAAGAATGAAATGCTGCCAACTACTTGCTCAAATCGGTCTTCAGGCACCTGACCCGAGTCTCGTACTGCGTCAAGGATGTCAATAGCGTTGGCCAAAGAATATGCAATTTCCTGGACTGGAGTCGCCCCAGCTTCTTGAAGGTGATAGCTGCAAATATTGATCGGGTTCCAAGAAGGAATATGCTCTGAACAAAATGCAATCATGTCAACAATCAATCGGCGACTTGCTTCTGGCGGAAATATGTAAGTCCCGCGACTTAAGTATTCTTTGACAATGTCATTTTGAGTAGTGCCACGCAGACTGCTGGAACTAACGCCTTGGTTTTCCGCATTGGCGACGTATAAACCCAGTAACCAAGCTGCCGTAGCATTAATTGTCATTGACGTGTTCATTTCCCCGACGGGAATGTCATCTAGAAGGGTTTTCATGTGTCCCAAGTGGCACACGGGAACACCAACCTTACCTATCTCACCTGCCGCGAGTGGGTGGTCCGGGTCGTATCCAGTCTGTGTAGGCAAATCAAATGCGATAGAAAGACCAGTTTGACCTTTGGCTAGATTGCTCCGGTACAACTCGTTTGATGCCTTAGCCGTTGAATGTCCTGAATACGTCCTCATCATCCAGGGACGATCGCGCTCGTTTCTGGTTGGGCCAGTCACTACAACTCCTTTGAGATGTTTGCCTGATAGGAGCTTAGGAGTCAATCATCTTAAAGTTCATTGGCTGACACCAAACATCTGCCATAGGTCGCTGAGTCGCCTCGGTAAGCATTTCGATATAATTGTCCCGCTCGATTTCAATAGCCCCGAGGCTTTCCAGATGTGGTGTGTTCCATTGAATGTCTATTAATGCGCCACCAGTCATTTTCATGGCGTCTACTAAAGCTACTAAGGCTACTTTGGAAGCGTTGGGTGCTGAATGAAACATCGATTCTCCGGCAAAAAAAGCTCCAATGGCTACTCCATAGAGACCTCCACAAAGCTCACCATTCTGCCAAGTTTCAACGCTATGAGCCCATCCGAGTTCATGCAGTTTTAAATAGGCTTCCCGAATTTCATTATTAATCCAACCATGAGGGCGAGAAGGATTAGCACAAAGATCAATTACTTTGTCGAACCTGCAATCGATTCGAATTTCGAATTCTTTGCATGATCTTCGGAGCGATTTACCTACTTTCAAGTAGGACAGAGGTAAAACTCCGCGCGGGTCCGGTGACCACCAGCCGAGTGTGTCTCCCAAGGGCATCGGGAACAAACCGTTTTTGTAGGCCATTAATAATGTGCCGGGCTCTAGATCAGCTCCCGCACCTACGAGACCATTTTCGTCGGCAGTATGAGCCGGTGGAAATGACCATCGGCTATCGATCGGTTCTATTGGTTGAGTCATTGTGTCACCAGGCATCAACCTGATCATACAAATCTATAGGACCTCGTACCTTGGGGAATGAGATTTACTTCATATCTGCGCAAATTACTATTCGAGATTTCGGTAGCTTTTCACCTCATCTTGGGAAGCTAATCTCGCTGTGATTGATTCAACAATGACATCTTCAACCGGAACATTTGAAGCGAAAATTCCCGCGACTTCATTGGTGCTTGTCGGGACCTTTTGAATAGCCAGAGCTACATCAAGACCAGTGATTACAGAACCCATCAGTGAATAGTCAGCAGGTAAGTCAATGCCATTAGAGCCAGTAATTATAAAAAATTGTGAACCGTTACTTGAGGGTGTTCCTGAGTTAGCCATCGCTAATGAGCCAATTCGATACGAACCTTGAGGGGCATACGAGCCGTTGAACTGATAACCAGGACCGCCAGTTCCGAACTTGTTTTCTACATCACCACCTTGGATTACGAATTCATCTATAACACGATGGAAAAGAGTTCCGTCATACGCATGATATTGAGCCAATACGATGAAGTTGTTGACGCTTTTAATATCCAGTTTTGGATTAAGAACTGCAGAAAAATTACCTTTACTGGTAACAAAATCTGCGGCGTAAAGCTTCTCGGGGTCTATACAAAGCTTTGGAGGGCTCTCAAAATTACTGACTATTGGAGATGAGCCATCATTTTTTGGACAGTCTCCGATCCCTAACGCAATAGCACCAGCCGAAAGTACTTCGTCAGATGTCTCTTCACTGATTGTTTCTGTGGAGTCTTCACCTGCAAGAACGCTGTAAGCGAACGCCACAATTAGAACAGCAACGATAATCCCGACCCATCGCGCTCCTAGTCGAAGTTTTCGACTGCTCTTCGCTGCTTGTGCCTCTTTCTGAAGACGTTCTTCACGTTGTGCTCTTTGACGCGCACGCTTTTCGTTGCTCATGACGTGTTTATGCTCCTAGCAATTTACCTTAGATCCTTATATGTGACAGTAGCAATGCGATTGTCATTACACGACTTCTTCCTAGTAGATGCGGAACTTCTTTCCGGTTTGAGTAAACGACAAGTACCCTAAAAGGTCGTGGCACTCCTAGTTCAAAAGTTTGGCGGTACATCGGTAGCGGACCCTGTTCGCATGCGTGAGGTTGCTGATCATGTCAAAAAGACTAGGAGTCGCGGAGATCAGGTCGTTCTTGTAGTTAGCGCTATGGGTAAAGAAACTGATGAGTTATTGCGATTGGCGAAAGATGTATCGAGTACCCCACCGGGTCGTGAGATGGATATGCTGATCACTGCTGGTGAGAGAAAAGCAATCGCTCTGATGTGCATGGCTCTAAATGAGGTTGGTGTGCCGGCGGATTCTTTTACCGGTAGCCAGGCAGGTTTTATTACTGATACGAATCACAGAAACGCAAAGATTCTGTCGGTGGACCCGCACAGAGTTCGTGATTCTGTTGATAAGGGTCGCGTTGCGGTAGTCGCTGGGGCTCAAGGTATGTCTACAGACAGCAATGTCACGTTCCTTGGACGTGGCGGGTCGGACACTACTGCAGTTGCGTTAGCCCACGGTTTAGGCGCTGATGCTTGTGAACTGTATACCGACGTTTCGGGAGTTTTTACTACTGACCCAAGAGTTTGCCCGTCAGCGAAGCGAATGGAATCAATTTCGTTTGATGAACTTTTAGAAATGACGGCAGTTGGATGCCCCAAGCCGGTTATGCGATCGGTTGAAGTCGCAAGGTCTTTTGGCGTGCCGCTGCACGTTAGATCTGCGTTTACTTGGGAGCCAGGAACATGGGTAGTTGAGGAGGTTCCAGACATGGAGCAGGCAGTAATCAAAGGCATTGTCCCAGATGTGTCGCAGGCAAAGTTAACTATCTCTGGCGTGCGTGATGAGCCGGGGTTAGCTGCAAGAGTTTTTAGGACTTTGGCTGATGCGGGGGTACTCGTTGACATGATTGTGCAGAACGTTGGAGATCACTCGAAGACCGACATTTCTTTTACCGTCCCTCTCGACCACTTTGATGTCGCTCAATCAACCTGTGAAGAGATGGCAAAATCTATGGGGTTCTCGTCAGTTACTGGAGATAAAAATTTGGCGAGGGTCTCAGTAGTCGGTGCCGGAATGGCCTCTAACCCTGGGGTAGCCGCGACGATGTTTGAAACGCTCGCTAGCAATAGCATTAATATCGAAATGATCTCGACATCGCCGATCAGAATTAGCTGTGTTGTAGCCGAGAAAGATGTAGATCGGGCGACGGTAGCGCTGCATGAAGCGTATGGTCTAGGCAATTAAAAAAACTGGATACGGGTAGTCGTAAAATACGCATACAAGCTGTGTAACCTCAAACTATGCGCATAGGAATAGTGGGAGCTACGGGCCAAGTTGGAACTGTAATGATGCGGTTATTAACTGAACGCGACTTTCCAGTAACTGAGCTTCGTTTGTTTGCCTCGGCTCGATCTGCCGGAACCACTCTTGAGTGGTCTGGTAATAACATCACCGTTGAAGATGCAGCTACGGCTGACTTTATTGGTTTGGATATTGTGCTCTTTTCAGCGGGTAAAACCACTTCGCTAGAAATTGCTGAGAAGGTTGCTTCTCAAGGAGCGATTGTTATTGACAATTCTTCTGCATGGAGGATGCACCCAGAAGTACCACTTGTTGTGCCTGAGGTAAATGCAGACCAAGCGATGAATACACCTAAGGGAATTATCGCTAACCCTAACTGCACCACGATGGCGGCTATGCCGGTTCTCTTTCCTCTGCATAAAGAAGCTGAGTTAGTGTCTATTGTTGCATCGACATATCAGGCTGTGTCCGGAGCGGGCTTAGCCGGTGTGTCTGAACTTGCTGACCAACTCCGTGCCACTCTAGAAGGCGTAGAAAATTTAACCCATAATGGTGACGCTGTTGGCTATCCTGCGTCAGTTTCGTTTGCTCAGCCAATAGCCCATAACGTTTTAGCTCACGCCGGAAATTTTGTTGATGATGGTTCAGGGGAAACCGACGAAGAACAAAAACTTAGAAATGAAAGTAGAAAAATACTTGGTATTCCAGGTCTGAAGGTTTCTGGAACTTGTGTACGTGTGCCGGTTTTTACTGGCCATTCGATTGCTTTAAATCTACGATTTAAATCAATGCTGAGCCCCAAACGAGCGGCGAAGATTCTGGGCGAAGCTCCCGGTGTTGTCCTGGCTGAAGTGCCTACTCCTTTGATGGCAGCCGGTCAAGACCCTTCATATGTAGGCCGAATCCGAGAAGATTCAACTTCGGAAAATGGGCTCTCTTTGTTTGTCTCCGGGGATAATTTACGCAAAGGCGCTGCGTTAAACACAATTCAAATAGCTGAAGTCTTGGCTTAAAAAATTTAGGCAGATGCAGTAGTTAATTCTTGATTGATTTATCAACACAATTACATGGCTGAGCATGGCAAGCAGGACAACCATCGCTAAATCGTTGAACAGCGTCTTCCATAGATAAATCCAGCTGTGATGCAAGCGAAGCCAACCAAGCCAAAACATCTCCTAGTTCATGAAGTTGTTGTTCCTTGGTGCCTTTTCGAATTGCTTGAGAAAGTTCGCCGAATTCTTCGGTTAGCCAGGCGATAGTTGCTGCGATTCCTCGTTGGGTATCGCGGCTCCCGTAGGTTTGCACCATTAGGGTTTGAAGGTCGTTAAGATTCACGAATTGAGAGTATTACATTGTAAGTGACGAGGGACAGAGTCGTAAACAATCATTTCCTAGGCCACTCTAAATCTAAGGTTAAATGTGAACATCTCTGTTTCTAGATGAGCGTGCTGAGTTGACGCATGACCCTACGTTCATTCAGTGGTTGAGCTTCTCTTCGGTGAATCGTACCAATTGTGTCGAACAATAGAAGGTCGTTCTCTTCCCAGACATGTTTATACGTGCGCTCGGGAGCAGTAGCCTCTAGAAAAAGTTCATGGAGGAGCGCTTCACTGTCAGAGTTATTCATATCTGCAAAGCCGCAAGTTAAAGAATTTATGTACAACGCAGTCTTATTGTGAAATGGATGCTTGTATGCCGCAGGATGTTCCACGGGATTTCGATTCCCTGGGTAGTTAAAGTTCGAATTTTTTTTAGTACGTCGATCTCTATAGGTTTTGGTTTCTGCAGCGGCTTGGTGACGATTTGAACCTTCTAATTGGTGAAGGCCTGACAATTCATCAACTCTTTGTTTTAAGCTCTTAGACAGGGATTCGTAGGCTAAGTACGTGTTGGCAAACCACGTAGTACCACACTCAGTAGATGGAACCACTACAGCATTCAGAAAGCTTTCGCGACTTGGTCTAGGAAGATAACAATAATCTGTGTGCCAAGGAAGTGGGGTGGAAGAAGATACTAATTTTTCGCTTCCCCCTTCGTCTAGATCCGTCGAAAGTTCAAGAATTTCAGGGGTGGCTGAAGATACGCCGAATAGCTCTCCACCATTAAATAGATCGCCAAAGGCTGAGGCGAATTGAATGAGTTCGGAATCAGTTAATTGACGTTGACCGCGTAAAATTATTAGAGGGTCTTCGCTCAATGTTTCTTTGATCTCTGAAAAAATTTTAGGATCACCAATAAAAGCAGGGTCCCAGTTAGTGATAATGGAGCCGAAAGCTGCATCAACTTTCTCTATAACTAGTCTGGCCATGATTGAAATCTAACCATAATTTAGTAACTGAGTTGGATGAAACGAATTCAAACGTAATGCAACTAATGTAAACAAGATGCCTATGCACGAACGGGTTAGTTCTTAAACTACCGAACTTGGGCTTTGTATTTCTGCAAAGCGAGCCGAAAAATCTTTTACGAGATGTCTCGCTTCTTCTAAAATAAAAGTTTTGCTATCTGTAATATTTGATAGCAGGGCGCGACAAAAAACGGGCAATTATATTTGCGCAGAAGATTCGATAAACAAACGAAACGGTCAGTAGCGCCAGGTTAAATTTGGTGCTACTGACCGCTTACGAAGTTATTTTTTGTTTAGGTCAAATAGCTCGTACGTTCTGAGCTTCATCACCTTTGCGTCCAGGACCAACATCGAAAGAAACGGCCTGGCCTTCGTCAAGGGAACGATAACCGTCACCCTCAATATTTGAATAATGCAAGAAAAGATCGTCGCCGCCATCGCTAGGAGAGATGAAGCCAAAACCTTTCTCTGAGTTGAAAAATTTGACAGTACCTTGGGCCACTGGGCCCTCCTCATATATAAAATTGAAGCCGTTTTCGACCTCATTAGCTCTAAGGGTACGGGAAGAGAAGGCAGATGACTGAATTGAACCCGTTCGGCACCATAATAACTTGAGAAGGAAATGCTAGCGAAAGATATACCTAAGCTCTAAAAGCCCTGTTCTGTACAGAAAAAGTAAAAAAACTAGTCTATATAGAAGAAAGCTATGTTTCGGAAATGCTGTAATCAAAGGACATCTCAGTAGAAAACTCTCTTTGGTGCAGTGGACCTGAGGAAATGAGCACCTCTCAGCGATACCAATGAGGTTTAAGCCACGGCATTTGAGGTAATTACGATTTTACCGAAAAAGCGTCGCTCCTCCATTGCTTTGTGTGCCTCGATTCCGTCTTCTAGAGGCACACGAGAGTCAATTACAGGAATGAATTCTCTGCTTTCTGTGAGCTGCAGCAATCGATCAAGATCATCGCGTTTCCAGCCATTAGACCCACGGATATCCATTTCTGCAGTCCAAATAAAACGAAGATCAGTTTGTGGATTGAATCCCGCAGTTGCCCCACATGTTAAAAGTTTCCCTCCGAGTTTCACACAACGTAAAGATTCGGCCCAAGTATCTCCACCGGTGAAATTAACCACAACATCGTATCCACCGCCGGCAAATAGACTCCCAGTGCTAGCTCGGCAGTGTTTAACAAAATTTTTGGTCGAATAATTAATGGTTTCGTCAGCACCAAGTTCTTTGAGCTGACGACATTTTTCGTCTGAGCCCGCAGCCGCAATAACGTAAGCCCCCTTCATTTTTGCTAACAGTAAAGCACTGGTGCCCACACCGCCGCTAGCCCCAAGGATTAGGATGCTGTCACCTTGTTTAATCTCACCGCGTGTCAGCATCATGCGGTGGGCCGTTCCGTATGCGACAGGTAGACAAGCAGCATCCTCGAACGAAACGCTCTCAGGCAGTTGAATTAGTTGACTAGCTTTGACCACTACATATTCGGCGTAAGCGCCCCACCAAGTATCACCGATCATCCACATCTTGCCGCTCTCTAAATCCCAAAAAACAGGATCTACGAGAACACGATCACCTACGTTCCAGTCAGTAACGTCGCCAGCGACTTCCGAAACTTGGCCAGCACAATCGCAGCCGGGTATACCAGGAAGTGGAACTTTTATTCCTGGCATTCCTTGACGAGTGAATACGTCATGATAATTGAGCGAACAGGCACGGACGGCTACTCGGACTTCGCCTTTTTGAAGAGTCGGGGCTTCGATGTCTCTGTACCGTAATACGTCCAAAGAGCCATGTTCGTCAAAAACAATTGCTTTCATGTCACGTCTTTCTTGTCACTAATTTTGATGCATTGATACTAAGAAAATTACGATCGACTTTTGCTGTTGAAGCCAGTGGAATCTCATCTAGAAACCACACCTGACGCGGATGGGCGTAGGCAGGCCCATGAGTAAGAGCGTAAGATTTGACTTCCTCAACTGAAAGGGAATGTCCATCCTCAAGTCGAATAAACGCAACAGGTAATTGTCCTTTTAAATCATCTGAAATGGAGACCACTACTGCTTGATGGATCAAGGGATGTTTTTCTAGCATTTGTTCAACGGCATCAGGGTAAATATTTTCTCCAGCGCAGACAAACATGTCATCGACTCTGCCAATGAAAAAAAACCAACCATCTTGATCGCGTCGCATTAAGTCGCCAGTGTGGTACCAACCATCGGTGAGTTTCTCTTTGTTAACTTCGGGCAAATCGTGATATCCGGTCATGACTCCTGGAGATCGCACCAAGAGCTCTCCATTGTCGCCTGGTTCACCTGTTTCTGGGTCTATCAGTTTTAGCTCTACTTCTTGGTGCTGGTATCCCAAAGAAATTTTTGGTCGCGGGAGATCTTGTGGATGAGGCCCGAACTCGAGAACAGCTTCAGTTGTCCCATATCCGTTAGTTATAAAAGCACTTGGAAACAGCTTCTGGACATCATCGAAAAGCGCTTCAGTCAGTGGAGCTGATCCGATGAATACGCGCTGCACTGTTGAAAGATTAAAGATTGTGTCTGACCGTTCGATTTCGGCAGTAACAAGTGCGTACATAGTTGGTACACCGGAACACATCGTTACACCGTGAGCTTCTATTGCGTCTAAGTAATCAAGCGCATCAAATCTAGGCAACAATACTACGGTGCCCCCACTGGCAAAAGCTAATTTTGATGACATGGATGCGTTCTTATGGTAGAGCGGTGCTGACACGAGCATGACTTCTCCGGGCAATGTTGCCCCGAAATTAAGAACCGTAAATGTTATATTTTGGTGACTTAGCAAAACGCCCTTAGGTCGACCAGTGGAACCTGAAGTGTAAATTTGAATGGCGATTTGATTAGGCGTAACAGCCTTGGGTTCTATCTGAGGCTCGGCACTCGCTAAGAGTCGCCATTCGGGCGAGCCAATAACAATTTGCGTAACGTTTGTAGGCAGGTCAGATGCATGCTCCTCGTCAACGATTAATAGCTTGAGATTCGCATCATCAACGATGTATTGAAGTGTTTCTGCCGGGAGGCGAGTGTTAATCGGAACAAAGACCAGACCTGCTGAAGGAGCACCGAACATGATTTCATAATATTGAACACAATTACCTGCAAGCAGCCCGACTCGATCTTGCGGCTGTAAACCCAAGTTGAGAAGACCATTTGCTAAGGTACGAACTTTATTTTGTAGGTCAGCCATTGAATAAAGTTGTGGTGGACTTTGAGACCTGTCTATAAGAGCTACGCCACTATTTTGAGTCTCTCGATTTAGTAAATCAGCAATGTTCATACTCACCCTCAACTCTTCGAATAACTAAAATACGAAATTACCCGATAACTTCAGGCTCGCAAGTCATAAGAATCTCAGCTACTGCAGCGGTATTTGGAAGCCTTACAAGGGTTGCGACTGTTTCGGCTAGATCATCAGGATCAATCATAATTGATGCGTCCACTCCAAATTGAGCAGTCATATCGGTTGCCACGTAACCGGGGCAAATAGCGGTCACTCTGATACCGTTGTCAAACTCAGAATGTCTAACCGCATGATGGAGGGCTAATGCAGCATGCTTGCTCATTGCATACCCGGGCCCAAAAGTTCCCTTTACACGTTTGCCGGATAGTGAAACAACATTAACAATTCTTCCTGTCTCACACGAACGAAGAGATGGGAGGCATGCTTGAATCAGTCGCAGAGGTGCCTTGACGTTCACCGACCACATTTCATCTAACTGTTCTTCTGTTACCTCACCCAATGGTTGAGGGTGACAAACCCCAGCATTGTTAACGAGTGCATTAATAGAACCATGTTGCTGGATGGTTTCAGAAACCCATTGTTCGTCTGTGTTTCTGTCATTCGTGTCATACCGGTGACAAGAAACCCGTTCATCTTTGAAATCTGCAACGCTTGACTGGAGTTCGGGAAGGTTGCGACTTCCTAAACTGACTATCCAACCTTCCTTGTGGAAACGGCGTGCAAAGGATGCCCCAATCCCTCGATTGGCCCCATTGATCATGATTACTTTTCCGCGTGGATCAAGCATTCTTGAACCTTCCCATACTTTTTACTGTTGATGAGAGGGCGATGTTAATTTTCTCGGCAGCAGCAAGTCCAGACCGAAATGCTCCCTCAACTTTTGGACCGGCGAATGCTTCACCGGCTAGAGCAATTGTTGGCTCAGATCCCCATACAAGAGTTGGCTCAGGCCATGTATCTGTAGGCCCAGCATAGCGCCAGCGTTGAATCTGGTAATCAGTAATCCGTGCACCACTTAAATGGTCTTCAATTAGAGCAGTTGTCGCAACTAGAATTTCCTGGTCAGAATGTTCCCATAAAGATTCACTTAAAATGTTAGACAAATGAACCGTGATAGCTGGCTCATCACTGACTCCTTTCCTTTGATTATCACTTATAAAAGCTAAATCAGGATGATCTAAGAATTGAATACCCCCATGCTCGGGAAACAACGCTGGTGACTGGTCTAGCCGAAGAAGAGTAGCGATAGTTGGTTTGTAGTTGATTGAGGACAACTGAATATGAGTTTCTGGATTTGGCAACATCTGACTAAAGGAAAGAATAGCTAGACATTGGGGAACTGGAGCTGTGAGGATGTAGGCATTCGAAGGTATGTCACGCAAATCGTTAACTGTAGTTCTGGTACGGACGTTTATGTTCGCTTCAGAAGCCATCCATTTCACTAGAGAAGTCATTCCAGATGAGCCACACCATCGCGTATAGCCATCTGGTTCATCAGAGAAACCGTCAGTCCATTTCTTCACTGCTCCTTGTTGGCTTGCAGCTTCGATTAATTTTGCGAAATCGGAGCCGCGAGAAGTGAAGAACTGTGCGCCATGATCAAACCTAGCCCCTGCGAATCGCCTAGTTGCCATGCGACCGCCAACTCCACGCCCTTTCTCGATGACCTCCACAACATGTCCGTAAGATTGAAGCTTTCGGGCTGCTGCGATTCCAGAAATTCCGGCGCCAATTACAATCACATCAGGATGATCTTTGTTCATATAATACGAAGGTACTTGTGCTAATACTTTCTCACATACTGCGGTTAGGTTGTTTAATTGAAAGTTAATTTTGAAGACTGCGTTTGAACTTTATGAAAAGAGATTAAAAGTGAAATTATTTTTGCTACTACTCGTATCACTAAGTTTAATTTTCAGTAGCTGCGGTGGAGCACCTGAATGGAGAGACGAGCAGAAGGCCAATTTTTTGCGTTCTTGTCGTCGAGAAGCTGGCTATGAAAAGAAAGATAAATGCACCCCGTTAGCGGCAGAAATTACAGAACGTATTGCCTCGGGGTCCTCACAAGCTTGCTTGCTTAACGAAGCTTTTAAGATAGCAGTAGCAATGAGTGAAAGCGAAGAAGTCGTTGCTAGGCAAAATTTTGATAAGTGCTGATTGTGATCTTATTAGTGTGAAAATTTAGTCGTTCGAAGTAAATCTGATTAGAACATCTCTGCTAATTTAAGTTAGTTTTTTGACTACGAACGTGGTTTCGCAATAGCTGCAACGGTTGCTGGAGCGATTCACTACAGGAGAGGACGTTCCGCAATATGGACAGAAAAGTATGTCCGTTTCTAGCGGTGCCCGATAGAAAAACCCTGATTGGATAATAACGATTAATAGAGCAGCGCAGAGAAGGATTACTAGCGATGCAGCTAGCTGGCCAGGAAAAATAAAGATTCCCCAAACGGCTAATATAGCCATGATAAAGAGAGCTGTGCATGCGGAGATGGTGACGCGGGCCACCAGCTTCGACGGTCTGGCTAGAAACACTGATGAAACTATTAGACCCGAAATTGAATTAATAGCTAAGGTCGCTGCAACCTTTTCCGGAATGATTGAAATTTGATCGACACCCCAAATTAAGCAAAGTAAATACAGTTCTATTCCGGCGGAGCCGATAACTGCCATCAAACCCCATATCCGAAGACCTGGTTTACTCCAGGCAGAAGTCCCGAGGTAATGGTTAATTGTCGCCAGCACTAAAATAATGCTTGTCGCAACGATACGAAAAATTCCTGAAGACCCGTTGCCGGAAATAATCGCAATCGTTGCGAGTAGTGCATTGACGCATACTAAACTGATGAGAAATTTTGGATTTGTGAACCATCGACGATTCATAAAAGAAAATATTCTGAGCATTAAAATTTAATCCTCCACGTTTTCGTATGTATCAGCCGCCCAAAAGCATGGTTATTGAGAATGGGTGTAAGGATAACACCCGGTTCTAACAGTGAAAGTTGTGATGAGACGGCGAAAGCTTATCCAATCAAATAAATTTGGTTCGTTATTTAATTGCAGCGGCAACAATCCCATTGTCATGAAGTTTGCCAACCTCGGGCGACGTCATACCTAGTACATCCATAAGTATTTCATCTGTATGTTGGCCAAGAAGAGGTGCCGGCGCAGGGTCTCCCCGATCAATTTCTGAAAATGATAGAGGTGAACGAGGAGCGAGAACACGTCCCACTCCGGGTTGATCAATAGTTGCGAACATAGGATTTTCTTCGCTACAGCGATGATCTTCTTTCACGAGTTGAACAAAAGTTTGATACGGGCCCCAGCAAACGCCCTTGGCATCAAATATTGCACCAATTTCTTCGAGAGTATGGGATTGTATAAATGGTGTAATGAAGGATGCAATGGCATCACGCGCATCCCAACGATCACCTTCTTTACTTAGATCGAGTCCCAAAGCGTTCTCGATAGCGGGTAAATGATCGATAATATTTGTCGCTTCAGCGAGGCTTTTCCATTGGCGTTTACTAATAGCGACGACCATGACGCGCCGTTCGTCTTTAGTAGCAAAGTCTCTACCAAAGGCTCCGTACAGGTCATTACCTACAGGAACTCGATCTCGGTTCGTTAATTGTGCCTGAGCCATGTAACCGAGATTTGCGACCATGGCGAAGGCCACATCTGTTAGAGAAATTTTAGAGAGTTGACCGATTCCAGTGCGGGTCCGATGCCGCTCCGCCGCTAACAATCCAACAGCGGCAGTTAACCCAGTAGCCGTATCCCAGGCAGGGAGAACGTGATTTGTCGGCATGCTAGACCCAGTTGGTCCCGTGGCCATTGCGAAACCCGATGAGGGATTTACTGTGTAGTCCACGGCAGTTGACTCATCTGGGTTACCAATGATATTTATGTAAATTAGATCTTCTCTAAGGGAACGAAGGCTGCTATCGGCTAGCCACCCAGTCTCGGGAAAGTTCGATAAAAATATGCCGTTATCAGGACCTGGTTCAGTTATCAGACGAGTGACTATTTCTCTTCCTTCGTCACTACGGAGATCAATTTGTATTGACTTTTTGCCCTTATTGAGACCTGCCCAAAATAGGCTTACCCCTTCTTTGGTTACTGGCCACCGCTGATAGTCAAGGCCACCTCCAATAGCATCAAATCTGATTACTTCGGCGCCTAGCTGCGCCAGCGTCATTCCTCCCAGAGGAGCAGCCACGAACGCCGATCCTTCGATGATTCTTAATCCTTCTAGAACTGGTGTCATTTGTACTCCCTAGTCACTCGAGCAAGCTCAATCATGAAAGTATTGGCTTATAACCAACCGCACTTATCATTTTTGAGTTATTTCAAGGAGCGAAAATAATCGGTGTCCATACCAGGATGTCACTCCCAGCGGCTCCTGTCTCGTCGACTACAGCGGCACGGACTTCGAATCGTAATAGTCGACTGCCATTCACTGGTAATATTTCTTTAAGTTCATGCCTAAATTCAAGCAGGTCACCTTCAAACGCTGGACCAATATGATCGCAACCATCCCAAGCAACAACTGCTGCTAAACCCGGTAGAACTCTGGTTAGGGATGCTTGGGCAAGGCCTTGCACATGGCCACCGTAGACCAGTCTTTTCCCATAAATGCTCGCTAATCCGTCTCTGTGAACAAAAGCTTGGTTGAAAGTCATGCGAGCAAGAGAAGGCGCAAGGTCTATATGGTCCCGCATTGCATCTGATCGGATTTCATTAAGCTCCCAAGGAGTTGTTGGAGAACTACTCATATCCCAGGTTGGGGTCAGTGCAGCTAGATCTTCGAGCGGTGCCGGCTCAGAAGGGCCGGGAATTTGGGCTGAATGTCCAGGTGAGCCAGTCCTGCTAGCCACCAATGCGCATCTTTCGTACTGAGCGATTAAGCCATTGTCACCTGATGTTTCAATGCCCAACCAAACTTTTCCTCGATGTTGATTACCTTTTGGTTTTGAATCGGCTAATCCTAAAACCGTGGTGGTTGTTTTAATAGTTTCACCCACTTCCACGGCTCTGAGAATTCGGACTGACCGGTAGTAAAGGTTAGCTATAGCTTTCCGAGTTGCATTTGTAGTTTGGCCTATGGCGTACTGCATCACTAGACCTGGATTCACGAGAGCTCCCGTAGACCTGGTCATTCGTTTGTAGGCATCGCTGTCTGCTGACGCTAAATGTTGGTCACCGGTGATCATCCGATATGCAACGTTGTCAGCTTCAGTCACAGTGACAGCTGGTAACGGTGGAATAGTCATTCCTTGGGTGAAATCGTCGTAATAGGGTCCGTCGTTGTCCACGATTGTTCTTTCTTTACAGAATCTGATACCTAGAGGCTATTGAAAGTCTTCTTTAAAAAAACGAAAGGATATGGAGCCACGATCCTACGGTTAATTAACTGTGGGTGTGTTATCGATAAGTGCGCCTTTTTTAAGGAGCTTTTCAACCTGAATTTTGTTGACCCCAAGTTGGTCAAACACTTCCATATTGTGTTCTCCTTGGAAAGGAGCAAGTCCGGGTCCAGGGAGCTCAGACTTGCTAAATTCCCAAGGTGGACTTGGGACTCGTGCTGTTCCCCCGGATCGATCGTCTATCTCACGAATTGCGCCTCTGTGCTGAGCCCATTCTGATGCTGCGATCTCGGACACAGTTCTGATCACCCCGACAGCCAGTCCCGACTCGCTGACTTGTGCTTCTAATTCTTCGAGTGATCTAAAGGTAAGTATCCAAGCCCTGATTTCTTTATGGAGATCGTTCCAATTATCGCGTCTAAACTCTGCAGTGATGAAGCGAGGGTCTAGAAGCAGATCATTTCGGCGCATCATTGCGCAATATCGAGTGAAAACGGCTGATGATACAGGACTTGCGGCAATCGTTATTGAACGGCCATCTGGTAGCTCAAATACCGGGGATTCAGGCGCGCTTAGAGCTAGTGGCTCGCCTTCGACATCAATTCCAGATAGTTCATAACTGACGCGATCATTTACATAAAGCATGGATGAAACCATCGAAACGTCTACATGTTGTCCTTCGCCCGTCTTGTTTTTATGAGCAATTGCCGCAAGGGTAGCGATGACTGCTTGAAGGCCACTGTAAACATCGGCGTGGTTGTATGCATCGTTTTCAATCCGCGTCAGAACCTCCCCGTAATGCCTTTTGATTATTTCTGTGAAACCAGATTCTGCTTGTACTGTCGGCGCGTATGCAGGTCTATTTTTCCAAGGGCCTGTTTGACCATAGCCGCTTATTGAGACATAGATTACGGAAGGATTGGTTAGCACAATATCCTGGTAGCTGAATCCAAAACGATCGAGGGTTCCGGGACGAAAGTTTTCAACAATCACATCTGCATCTGCACAAAGTTGACCTAGTAATTCTTGTATTTCGTGATCGTTCAGATCCATGCTGACGGCTTTCTTCCCTGCATTTTGTTGTGCAAAATATAAGGACATTGGGCCAACGTGAGGTTGTCCGGATCTGCCTGTGTCACTTTCAGGCGGTTCTATTTTAATTACCTCAGCCCCTAAATCTCTTAAGGTTTTCGTGCAGTGTGGTCCGGCTAAAACCCGTGTAAAATCTACCACTTTAAGGCCTTCTAAAGGAGCAGTCATCGGCCCTCAAATATTGCTGTACCTGGCCCAGATTCCGCATACGCCTCTAAACCAGCTTTGGCATCTTCAGATTTCCAGATATCTTGGACAAGTTCATCTTGAATTAGATCAGCTGAGCGAACCCCATCATTTGCCGAGACTGCTGCAAGTTTTTTAATTACTCGGTGAGCTACTGTTGGACCTGAAGCTAATTGACGGGCCCAAGACATGGATGCGGTAAGTAATTCTTCTTCCTCAACTACAACATTGATTACTCCCCAGCTTGCAAGAGTAGCTGGATCATGCCGACGACCGAACATTGCTATTTCTTTACCCCGAGCAGTTCCACTGCGCTGCACGACTCTTTGAACCCCGCCAAGAAGCGGAGCTAAACCTAGAGAAGTTTCGACCAAACCAAGACTTGCTGACTTGGCAGCGATAATGAAATCACAGGTAAGTGCAAGTTCAAAACCGCCGCCAAGAGCAAGCCCATGGACGGCTGCGATAGTTGGTAGAGTAATGCCTTCCAGCCGACCTAAGACCTCATCTGCAGCCATGTCGCGATTAGTTCCTGAACCGAACCCATCGATGTCTGCGCCGGCGCTAAAGTGCTTCATTTCGCTTCGCAATAATATAGATCGGGCGCCTTGAGTTTCAGCACTTTCAAAAGCACTAATTAGCTCGTGAAGGAAATTGCCGTTAATAAGATTATGTGGCGGTTTTGCCATGGCTACGACCGCCACGGAGCCATCAATTTTCATTTTGATATCGTCACTCATTTCCAGACCTTAATGGCTGACACGGTTTTGGTTCTGGGTGAAGCAAATCTTTTAGAGGTAGTGAAAATATTTTGAATAATGCTTTAGAGGGGAATGGCTGCTATCTCTGTCAAACTCTTAAGCAGGGGAAGGAAGAGAACATCTGTGGCTGATTGGTTTGTCAAAACTTTGTAGAGCATTGCGACTAGCTAGGACTCTCTATGTTTATAAAGAAAAATCACAAGTTTTTATTCTCACAGTTTTTATCAGTGCGCACGTCGTCAACGATTTTTATGTGACAGTTTTACCTGCATTTCTGCCTGCATTATCAGACGAATTCAATTTGGATTATGGTGAGTTAGGGATTCTGTCGCTGACGTTTACCTTACTTTCTGGGGTTCTGCAGCCGATTCTTGGCCCCAGAGCCGATCGGTATGGGCAGCGTCGTTTGATAGTGTCAGTAGGTTTTTTTGGGGGGTGCCGTTGGAGCTGTTTTCGGCGTTTCGAGCCTTATGTCAGCTTTAGCTCAACCCGTAGCAGGGACTTTGGCCGAACAGATGGGAAGCGTTTGAGGAGCGCTGTAATGCTTAATAGTAGTCGCTGTAGCGGGATTCCCGATCGCTTTTACTCTTCCTAAAAATGGGGAGTAATCAAAATTGTAAAAGTTTGCTGTACCACCCTTTTGTGAGACTGTAGCTATGGCATCAAGACTAAATATTTCGCTTTTCCCGATGGCAGAAGAAGTAAAGGTACGGGGACTTAAGGGCGTTTCGGAGGGGCGAGTAATCCTTGCAGCGGTGGCTGCGGTTCAGGAAAGCAAGACCTACCAGTCAACTTTTAAGGCTATGAACTCTTAAGGCGATGAAAGGTTAATAGCTTGCATAAAATATTTTTACGAAACTAAATTTAGGTCGAGACGTTTTGTGCGCTTTTTTCGATAATCCTTGGTTAGCTAACAACCTTACCGCTAACTGTAAAGCGCAAAAGTTTTGAGATGGTCGGGCAGGCGGGATTTGAACCCACGACCTCTTCGTCCCGAACGAAGCGCGCTACCAACCTGCGCTACTGCCCGCGATCAACTCGTGAACTTCTGACGATACTGCCAGAGCATGTAATTAACGAAATCAAGGTGATGATGAGACTTCGATATCAGAGTCGCTAGCTTGATCTACCGGCGGCACTTCGTCAGAAACTATTACCGGTACTTCAGACGCAGCGGACATTTTCTCCCCTGAAAGCAGTTTCACAGCGGCTATTTTTAATCGAAATGCATCAATTGGCTTTACAAGCCAGCCATCTGCTTTGGCTTGTTGAGCAAGATATAGGTCTGCCTCGCGATCTAACAAGATAAGAACAGGGATATAAGGCAAACGGCCGACTTCTGATTCGAGTCTGAGATCAAGACAAGTAGCCATTCCTCCCATATTCCCAATCTGTAAATCGAGAATTACTAGGTCAGGTTTAGAGAGAGACACAGCTGGCCTAACATCCAATCCAGCGCGTAAAACTTTTAATTCTGTGCCAGGGTCACTTAGAGCTGCACTCACTTCGTCGATTACCCAGTTAGCATCACTTGCCAGGAGCACTTTCGTCACGGTTATTTAGACTAGCGCTAGATAAGCATCTGAGTGCATTGGGTAACCTATTCAAAATAGAGAAGTTATAAGATATAGGTCATTACTCGAGGTCTCTGTAGCCTGTGATAAACCCACAGGTGCTAATCCCTAGGAGCGAATAAGCGTAATGAGATTCTTAGTAGCGCTCGGTATTATATTTGGTGCGCTTGTCCTTTCACCAATTTTAATGGAACCGTTAGATGCGGATGAGGCTGATTCTTCCTCTCGGAGGATCGTTGCCGTTATAGAAGTAAGCGGCTTAATCGACCCAATTGAAATTTCGTATATTGAGTCACAACTTGAGCAAGCACAGTCGAAAGGCGCTTTAGCTATAGTTCTGCAAATCAATAGTCCTGGCTCAACAGTGGGTGAAACAAGATTAAAAAAACTGTTAGAGAATCTTGAAAATTCAAGTATTCCTGTTGGGGTATGGATCGGGCAAAGTGGAGCCACCGCTCAAGGAGGATCTGCCCATATCGTTAGTGTCGCTGACTTTTCTGGGATAGCGCCAGGTAGTAAAATAGGGCGATATAGCGAGGTAGAGAATTCGCTGTTGTCTGTTACCGCTGAGTTACGGAACCGACGATGGAAGGGAGAAGAAGCAGTTGATTTTGGTTTAGTAAATGTGGTTTCTCCTACTCTTGGCGAGTTTCTGTTAGCTCTGGAAGATGAAAAAATAATTCCGAAGATCTCAGTTGAAATAGAACGTGCTGATGGTTTGATTCAGCGTGGTATAGCCGATGATGTAAGCATCGCATTTAATAAGTTGTCTCTTATAGACCAACTTTTTCATACTGTTGCGAGCCCTGCAGTAGCTTATTTGCTGCTTCTAATAGGACTTTCATTGATTCTTTTAGACTTCTTTACTGGTGGAATTGGTGTTGCAGGTGGTGTTGGAGCGGTATCTTTGATGCTCAGTTCATACGGGTTAGGAATACTAGATATCAGAATATGGGCGTTGATCGCGCTGGTTGTCTCTATGTTCGGTTTTGCGGTTGATCTGCAAACTGGTGTTCCGAGGTTTTGGACATTTGCTGGCTCCTTTCTCTTAGTTATTGGATCCTTGTTTCTATTTGGGGCGCATACGACCAGCTGGGTTCCCTTAGTTTGTGGAATTGGGCTAACTGTTTTCTTTATTTTGTCCGGAATGCCTGCGTTAATAAGAACTCGGTATGGGACCAGCACGCTCGGTAGAGAATGGATGATTGGTGAAATGGGCGTAGCAGTAACAGACATAACTCCGGATGGAATTATACGATTCCGTGATGCACAGTGGAGAGCACGTGTTAACAGACTTACCCCCATAGATAGAGGTGAAACAGCTCGAATCGTTGGGATCGAAGGAGTCATTTTAGAAGTGGAACCTGAAGAGGGCGCAGCGGTTGATTATAGAGAAATGCGAAAATCCGATGAGCCTTGATCCGAGGGCTGAAAAGATTTAAATGTATCTCACGGACGTGTTTTTCAAAAATTGAATCGTTTTTTGATTTTTAACTTGTAATAGTGTTTCAAGTGCGCTTATTGTGCCTCTTGGGGAGAGGGGAACAGATAGATGGCAGCACTGGTAGATGACAGTTGGGAACATAAGGCCGCATGTCGAGGCCCGCAGGCAACAGTTTTTTTCCCACCACCGCGCTTCGAAAGAAAAAGTGAAAAATTAAAACGGGAAGCAAAAGCCCGAAATATTTGTTCCCAATGCTCTGTTGTTACTGACTGTCTAAACTATGCGTTGGAAATCAGAGAGCCTCATGGCATCTGGGGTGGCAAAAATGAAGTCGAACGTAGGCAAATGCTTCTACTTCTTGAGGTTGAAGCGTCTTAGGTTAGTAGTGCTAAAAATTAGGTAATCGTGGTCCGGGTAGCCGTAAGTCGTCGCGACGTCGCGTTATGCCTGTGCGGTCAAAATGAGCGCAGAGCGGTAACGCAAACTTTCGTGTTGTTCCTAAAGCATCTCTAATTTCTGCAACGGTTACACCCTGAGGCTTCGAGGAAAAAAGCTTTGCGAGCAGTGTTGCAGCTAGATCGATGGCAGAAGCAGAAAAAAATATTCCTTCGCTTTGAATTACCAAACCTTTCTGAACTAGTTGGCGTAACTCATCTCGATGGAAGTTATCGGGGAGTTCTGGTGAAAAAAGATTATTTTGAAGTTGAGAAATTATTGGATGATTATCTAAGACATTCGCCAGCGCTGCTTGTCGCGCTCTTCCATCTGCAACATTGATTTCGGAAAGAGCAGGTAAAATTAAGCGTTGACGCTCATCTAGTTGGGCGATATCCAGGCCTGTTGAGCCTGCCTTGTCTACAAGCTCAGAGACCGTTAAACGCAATTGTTCTATTGTCTCCGGCAGTGCTATCCAATTTCCGAGGATAGGGTCGCGTTTTTCTCCGGTAAGCCGCTCGAGCTCGTCCGCTCTAACCCATTTTCGTTCGCTGATGACTCGGTCTGTGCTTAAATCAGGGACTGATTCTGAAGCTTTTAGCTGAGGGTCAACATCGAGAATAGTACCTCCCCCGACTGTTTCGTCTCTACCAAACTCTCGAAGTATAAATCGGTCTCCGGGGATCAGAGAGAGTTTGGAGGGTAAGAAGATACGGACATGTCCGGTCATGCCAGGGGCGAGCTCGTTGGGTCCGAGAACCCTCAACTTCACTGCCCATTCTCCGGATCCGATGTAGATGGCGTAAGCACCTCTTCTAGAGATATCGTGTCCAAGATTTTTTAATACTGTTAGTTCAGCGTCTATTCGAGTAGTTCGATGCCACTTTTCGTCGTTGATGAGAGCAACACCGCGAGATAGGTGGTGGTGGTCGATACCCGCGAGGTTAAGGGCTACTCTGTGTCCTGGGCCGATTTTGGTTCGCTTTTGGCCTTGAGTTTGTATCCCACGTATTCTGGCTTTTAAATCCCCGGGTGAAAGAGTTAGCTCATCGTCGACTCTTAGTTTTCCGCCCGTGAGCGTTCCGGTAACAATACTGCCGGCACCAACTGCGGCGAATGCTCGATCGATCCATAGACGGGGACGCTTCACATCCGGTGCTGAAGGCGCTGTGTCGGTCATGTTGTCGATGGCCATGAGAAGGCTATCGAAACCATTTCTGCTGATTGAGTCGACACAAATAATAGGAGCTGCTTCGAGAAAAGTTCCTATAGTTCGTTCTTCTACGTCCATTTTTGCTATTTCGATAGTCTCCTCGTCAGCTAACCCTGTTTGTGTTAAAGCGACGATTCCATGTGTGATGCCCAAAAGTTCAAGAATCCTCAAGTGTTCCTCTGATTGGGGTTTCCAGCCTTCGGGCGCTGCAACAACAAATATGCAAGCGTCGACTGACCCAACTCCTGCAAGCATGTTTTTTAAAAACCGGATGTGTCCGGGTACATCAATAAATGAAATTTGCCGTCCAGAAGGCAACTCTGTGAACGCGAAGCCGAGATCGATCGTGAGACCTCTCTCTTTCTCTTCTCTTAAACGGTCGGGGTCAGTTCCAGTTAGTGCTCTAACTAAAGTCGATTTACCATGATCGACGTGTCCAGCAGTAGCGATTATGTGCATTTCTTCAGCGCTTGGGAAACAAGCGAGTCGTCTTCCTCTGAAATCGTTCGCATATCAATAATTGTTGTGTTTTCATTTACTCGAGCAATTATGGGAGGGTTCTGAGCACGCAAATTTGCGGCGTGATCGCCTTCAAGCATTACGCCGAAAGAGGGGATTTTAGCTCCAGGAAGAGCCCCCCCTCCAGCAACAGCATTTGTAGCTAGCACCGTGCCAACTTTAAGAGCCTTAGCCCGGTTTTTCAGTTCATCTAGAGGAGCTTGGACCATTTTCCAAAATGGAATAGCGTCGCCATCGCGACGGAGATAGGCCATAGCAGTTTCTTGCAGGGCGGAGAGGATTAAACCTCCCGCCCTGAAAGCGCGCATCAAAGGGTGTCGGGAGCAAGCTGCAATAAGGTCGGAGCGGCCCGCAATAATTCCTGCTTGTGGGCCGCCGAGGAGTTTGTCACAGGAGAACATAACCAAATCTGCACCGGCTTGAAGTGTTTGTTTAGCTCCTGGTTCTTCTTTGAGCCAACTAGGTTTACCATCTCTAAGCCAAGAGCAGGCTTCATCTAGTAACCCTGATCCCAAGTCCACAACTAATGGGAGGTCAATCGTGGTGAGCTGCTGAACTGAAGTTTCTTCAGTGAAACCGGTAATGCGATAATTTGCAGGGTGAACCTTAAGAAGTAATGCGGCGTCGTGTATTTCCTTTGCGGATACGTAGTCTTGCAGGCGAGTTCGGTTTGTTGTTCCAACTTCAACTAGTCGAGCGCCTGACTGGCTAATTATCTCTGGCACTCGAAACCCTCCACCGATTTCAACGAGTTCTCCGCGAGAAACGGCAACTCCTTTATTAGTGGCTAATGCTGCTAGAACTAAAGTGACCGCAGCTGCACAGTTGTTTACGACTATTGCGGCCTCTGCCCCAATTAACTTAGCAATGAGTTTTCCGGCGTGTTCTGAACGCGATCCTCGTTTGCCTGACATGAGATCAAACTCAAGGTTTGTTGCTCGCGGCGGTTGTGAGTATCCAAATTGAGCTCGACCCAAGTTAGTGTGGAGAAGCACCCCGGTTGCGTTAATCGTCGGGCCCAGAAGAGAACGATATAGAAGTTGGGCGTGCTGTCGAGCAGATTCTGGGTCACCGGATGCAATCGCCAAACGTGCCGCATCCACAAGTAGCGGTTGTGGCAAATCGATATCACTGATGGATCTGGCTAGAGCATCGACGGATGGAGGGTGCACATTCGTGAATGATAGAGCCGTAATAGCCTATTAGGCCATGAAATTTGAACAAGAGATCACTCAGTGCTCTTAGAAGGTAAGATTCTATGAGTGTCTGTTCTATTTGTTTTGTTTATTTTGGTACCGATAGCCGAGCTCTTTTTAATTATAAAAGTTGGCGCCTTTCTGGGTATTTTTTCTACGCTGGCGATTCTCATTCTGGATAGTTTCATTGGCGCGTGGCTTGTTAAACGCCAAGGTTTAAGTCTTATTCGAAGAGCAAAACTTCGAATGTCGGCAGGAGAAATGCCTGGGGACGAGCTGGTTACAGGATTAGCAGTGTTAGTTGCTGGCGCTTTGATGCTGACTCCGGGCTTTCTGACGGATGCTATTGGGATGGCTTTATTGATAAGTCCTATCCGTTCGGTGTTGATAAAATTTGTGAAACAAAAATTCGAAGGAAGAATTGGTGGAACAATTAATATTCAAGAGAATAAACCCACGTCACCAAATAATCTTAATAGCGAACTAAATCCATTTGATTCATCAGGTGAAGAGTAGTGAGTGTTTCTGTGCCCTTTCCTGTTCGTAAAGCTGCCACAGTGATGCTGTTGAGAGACGGTGCTGACGGCCTTGAAATTTTTATGTTACGACGTAATCCCAAGTCTGTTTTCGTACCAGGACAGTTCGTTTTTCCTGGAGGGGCAGTAGATGTTTCGGACTCAAAAGAATCATCACTAGAGGATATTTGTGTTGGTTTAGATGATTCGGAAGCTTCTCAGCTTATGAGCATTGAGTCCGGCGGTCTGTCCTATTGGGTAGCGGCAATTCGTGAGTGTTTTGAAGAAGCGGGAGTTCTACTTGCTAGACAAGATGGAACTGTCATGAGCTTCGACGAACCTGAGACTTATGAGAGGTTTGAGGGATACCGAAGCCAAGTTTATGATGGAAGTCTAAATCTCCGTGACATGTGTCGACAAGAAGGATTGCATC
>Ga0315315_10000925_pt1 | contig 26285 bp, 27 predicted proteins | sample M140m3416metaG_FD_203699 | JGI IMG/M metagenome (GOLD analysis project Ga0315315, IMG submission 203699) | Ammonia-oxidizing marine archaeal communities from Monterey Bay, California, United States - M1 40m 3416 | ecosystem: Environmental > Aquatic > Marine > Intertidal zone | place: USA... | reverse complement strand
ATAAAAAATAAAGATAACTTTTCTGGTTGCACGGTCCATTTTGTTGATAAAAAACTAGACTCAGGAAAAATAATTATGCAAAAAAAGGTTAGAATACTAAAAAATGAAAGTCCTATCTCTTTAGCAGGAAAAATTCTTAAACAAGAACACAAGTTATATCCTGCAGCAATTATGAAAGTCTTAAGTTAATCTTTAAAAAAAAAATCTATTTCAATTTTAGCATTTTCAATACTATCAGATCCGTGAACTGAATTTTTATCAATTGAAATTCCATATTTCTTTCTAATAGTGCCTTCTTTTGCCTCACTTGGGTTTGTTGCGCCCATCAAGTCTCGATTAGCTAAAACAGCATTTTCTTTCTCTAATATCATTACAACTATTGGACCTGAAGAAAGATAATTGCACAAGTCATTATAAAATGGTTTGGTTTCATGAACTTTATAAAATTTTTCAGCTTCTACTTTTTCTATTTGAATTTTTTTTTCTTTTATAATTATAAAGTTATTTTTTTTGAAAAATTCCTTGATTTCATTATCCAAATTTCTCTCTACAGCATCTGGTTTTATAATTGATAATGTTTGCTCTATGTTACTCATGATTTTCCTCTATTAGTTTATTTAATAATCTAACTCCAAAACCAGTTGCTCCACCAGAATTTAAAGCGCCACCATATTTTGAAAAAGCCATACCTGCTATATCTAAATGAGCCCATGGAGTTTTGTTCAAAATAAATCTTTGTAGAAATTGTGCAGCAGTTGTTGATCCAGCTCCACCAACGTAATTTATATTCTGCATGTCTGCATTTTTTGAATTTATTAGTTTATCATAATTTTTATGTAGAGGCATTCTCCATAATTTTTCTTCAACATTTTCACCAGCATTAATTAATTGCTTTGATAGTTTATCATCATTTGAAAAAAGTCCAGCATATTCAGATCCTAAAGAAACTATAATTGCTCCAGTTAATGTTGCCAAATCAATCATAAACTTTGGTTTGAATTTCTTTTCCGTAAAAGTAAGAGCATCAGCTAAAACTAATCTGCCTTCAGCATCAGTATTTAATATTTCTATAGTTTTACCACTATACGACTTTACAATATCTCCTGGTCTTTGCGCATTACCACCAGGCATATTTTCAACTAACCCAACAACACCAACGGCATTTACTTTTGCTTTTCTTAAAGCCAAATTTTTCATTAAACCAACTACCACAGCTGAACCTGCCATATCATAAGTCATATCTTCCATAAACTTTGCTGGTTTCAAAGAAATGCCTCCTGTGTCAAAACAAACTCCTTTACCAACAAATGCTAGTGGTTTAGAATTATTCTTTAATCCTTTCCACTCCATTGTGACAAGATATGATCCTCGTACACTTCCTTGTCCAACGCCTAATAAAGAGTTCATACCAAGTTTTTTTAATTTCTTTTCGTCATATATGTTTATTTTCAAACCAAATTTTTTTAATGAATTTATTCTTTTTGCATACTCGTCTGGATGTAAAATATTTCCAGGTTCAGAAACTAAGTCTCGTGCATAAAAAGTTCCTTCTTCTAAAGCCTTAAATCTTAACTGAATTTGAGTAGATAATTTATTTTTAATCCCAATTACATTAATTGAAATAATTCTTGTTGTTTTTTTTGATTTATACTTATCAAATTCATAGGATTTTAACTTTAACCCATGGAGAAAGTGACCTATAAAGTTTTTGTGTTTATCTACTATGCTATCAGAATTGATATAGTAGTCAGTGTTTTTACCATAATTGATACGTCCATAAAATTCAGCACCTAAATTTTCTATGTCAGATAATCTAATATTTTTTTTTATTGAAACTAAAACTATTTTCTTTTTTGAACTCAGTTCAAAAACAAGTAAATTTTTGTTTAAATCGCTAGTTTTTAATAAATCATTGATATAAAAAAACTCAGAGTTTGAAATATGTTTTTTTAAAGGCCTTATTTCAAATTTTTCATCTGTAAATAAAACGAGGTTATTTGAAGGTTTTTTTGAACCGTTATTTTTATAATTAATTTTAATAGACATAATTTTTAAATACACTCTGTGCGTGTTTCTGCTATATATGTTCAATATTATTAAATTTCAATGGAAAAAAAAATTTTTAAAAAGCTTTTTGTCGAAATAGGAGTGGTTTTTTTACTCACATCTCTCACCCTGTCTCTAATAATATGGATTTTACAGGCAGTTAATTTTTTAGATATAATATCCGAAGATGGTCACAGTATAGCAACATATTTTAAGTTTTCACTTCTTAACTTACCTAAGATTTTTAGTAAAATACTTCTACTATCTTTTTTTTTATCACTTTTTTATGTTTTAGTTTCTTATGATGAAAAAAATCAATTGTTGATCTATTGGTCAAATGGAATATCAAAAAAAAAATTTTTAAGTAAAATTTTCTTCTTTTCATTAATACTTGTTTCATTTTCTTTTTTTTTATCATTCGTCATAGTTCCTTTTGCGCAAGATAAAGCAAGGTCATTCATAAGAAGCTCTTCTTTGGATTTTTTTCCTGCTTTAATCAAACCCAAACAATTTATCGATACTGTAGAAAATTTAACAATTTTTATAAATAAAAAAGAAAATGACAGAATAGAAAATCTTATATTAAAAGACACAAGTAATGCAAATAATATCCAGTTAATTATTGCAAAAGATGGTAAAATTATAAATGAAAATGATAATAAATATTTATTTTTGTATAATGGAAAAATAATTAATTCTGCTTCAAAAAAAAAATCTACAATATTTAATTTTAATGAAACAAGATTTAACCTTGATAAGTATAAAACTAAAACAACTACAACTCCAAAAATTCAAGAATTAAATTCTTTTGAAATTATTGATTGTTTAATTAATTTAAAAAATAGCAAGTCTCTAATGAAATTTGATAATTTTAAATGCAATAACAGTATTGAAAAAAATTTATCACAAGAATTGTATACTAGAGCCTATTTACCATTTTATATTTCTTTAATTTCTATAATAGTCACATTTTTAATTTTAAACTCACATAATCAACATAACTACAAAAAAACAAAATTAATAACATTTTTGTTTGGAATATTATTTATAATTTTGTCTCAGATATCGGTTAATTTTATTTCCGAGAAAACTTTTTTTAATTATTTAATAATATTAGTATTGCCTATTACAATAATTATTTCTATTTACTTATTCAATATAAAAACAAAATTTTCTAGCTAATGATTATAAAGATTTATCAAAAATATTTAATAAAAGAATTATTTACAAAAATTTTACAAGTAACTTTTGTTTTTTTTATTTTAGGTTTTATAATGGGCATTTTAGAAGAGTTAAAATTCTTCTCTGAAATAAATGTTGAATTTTATTATCCTTTTTTTTTAGTCATGTTAAATATTCCATCACTAATATATGAATTATTTCCTTTTATTGTTTTAATAAGTGTTCAATTACTCATGATAAAAATAATAGATAATGGTGAATTAATTACTTTTAAAAACAATGGTCTTAGTAACTTTAGCGTTGTTAAGATTATTTCTTTTTCATCTTTGGTTTTGGGGATTCTAGTAATAATTTTACTTTATAACATTTCAGCAATTATGAAATTTCAATATTTAGATATTAAAAAAAATTATACCAATGATGATAAATATTTAGCAAGTATAACTGAGAATGGTCTTTGGATTAAAGATGAAATAGGTAATAAAATTAATTTTATTAATGCAAAAAAAATAGGCTTAAATAGTCTTAATGAAGTAGAGATTGTTCAGTTAGATGAAAGCTTTAATTATTTAAATAGTATTAAAGCTAAAAAGATAAATATTAAAAATAATTTATGGGAAATTTCTGATGGAACAATAATAAATGAAGATAACTCACAAGAAGAAATTAATGATTATCAGTTTTATTCTCATTTTAATTATGAAAAAATAAACAATCTTTATTCCAATCTTTCTTCTATTACGATTTGGGGTCTTTTTGATTTAAAAAAAGATTATAAATTAGTTAATTATTCAACTGTTGAAATTGAATACCATTTACAAGGGATTGCTTCCTATCCAATATTTTTAACAGTAATGTCAATTTTATCAATTGTACTAATGATGAATATTAAATTTCAAAAAAGCAAAATTATTTTTATTATATTTGGTGTTTTGCTTTCAGTTTCTATTTATTACATAAATTATTTCTTTGGGGTAATTGGAAAAAATGAGAGATTACCGCTATTAGTTGCACTATGGACGCCTCAAATAATTTTAATGATAATTTCACTTATAGGATTAATAAAAATTAATGAAAAATAGATTGAATATACGCATTTTTATTTTTGTAATGTTTTTTCTAATTCCTGAAAATTCTAATGCTAATGATAGTGATTTTATTTTTGAAAGTGACTCAATAGAATTACTTGAAAATGGAAATTTGATTAAAGCCAGTAATAATGTTGAAGTTAAAACAAACAATGGCTTAAAGATAAGTTCTAATCAATCAACATACTCAAAAAAAACAAAAAAGTTAAAACTTATTGGTAACGTAATTATCATTGATGAAAAAAATAATATTACAATTCAAAGTGAAAATATTGAATATGATAAAATATCTGAATTAATCAGATCAAAAAATGAAACTTTAATAAATATAGATAATAATTTTAACATAGAGACAAAAAATATCTCATTTTTTAAGCTTAAAAATATTATTCAGTCCAATGAAAAAACAATACTTGCAGATACTTTTAAAAATATTGTTGAAACAAATAGTTTTACTTACTTTTTAAATAATAAAGAATTAAGATCAAAAAATTTAGTTATTACTGATAAAAATTTAAATAAATATTTTTCAAATGAAGCTGTAGTTGATCTAAATAAAAATGAAATTTTAGCAAAAGATATTCAGCTTTATTTTTCTGAAAGCAGTGATTTTGGCAAACATGCTAGATTAAAAGGAAATTCGATGACATCAAATGAAAATTCGACTGTTATTAAAAAAGGAATTTTTACAACTTGTAAACCAAATGACACTTGTCCTGCTTGGACTATACAATCAAAAGAAATTAAGCATGACAAAATTAATAAGAATATAATCTATAAAAATGCTTGGCTTAATTTTTATGATAAACCGATTTTATATTTTCCAAAATTTTTTCATCCTGATCCGACTGTCAAAAGACAGTCTGGTTTTCTTATACCGTCAGTTATAAGTTCAACCAAATCTGGAAATTCATTAAGAATACCATACTTCCACGCAATATCACAAAATAAAGATTTTACCTTAAGTCCAAGAATTTTTTTAAATAATGATATTTTGCTTCAAAATGAATACCGTCAAGTTGAAAAAAATTTAAATCACATTAGTGACTTTAGTCTTAAAAAATTTGATGATTCATCTAAATCTCACTTTTTTTCAAATACAAAAATATCATTAGATTCTTCTTTTGAAAATTCAGATATTGAAATTAATTTAGAAAAAACTTCAAATGATACTTATCTTAAAAGTGAAAAAATCAAGACCGCACTAAGTGATAATCAAAGTGTATTAAATTCTTATCTTAATTATTCAGTGAATAATGATGATTTAGATTTTTTCGTAGAAGTAGCAGCTTATGAGGATTTATCAAAAGAAAAAAATTCTGATAAGTATCAATTTATTTTGCCTAGTTTTTCTCTTTCTAAATTAGTTGATCTTGCAAAGGGAAATATTAACTACACTCTAAAAGGTTTAAATCAAATGAGAGATACAAACATTACTGAAAGTTATTTGATAAATGATTTAGAGTATAATTCTGATCTCAATATTTCAAAAAAAGGTATAACAAACAATTTTTACCTTCTGTTTAAAAATACTTCTAAAAAAGGAACTAACTCGACAGACTATAGTAATGATTTAGATTCAGATAATTTTATTTCAACGATATTTACTACAGCTTTACCTATGAAAAAATCTTCTAAAGAATCTAAGAGTAATCTAGTGCCAAAAGCATCTTTGAGATTGAGTCCATCTAGCTCAAATAATAATTCAACATTGAACAGAAAAATTAATGCAACTAATATCTTTTATGAAATTATGGATAAACAAAATAATACATTTTTTTCTTCAAGTTTAGGTCAAATATTTAGGGATACTGATGATAATAAGTTGCCATTATCCTCAACTATGAAAAATAAAAGATCAGATATTGTGGGTAATATTGAGTTTACACCAAATGAGAATTTCAAAATTAATTATAATTTTTCTGCAGATAATGATCTCGATACAGTGAATTATAATTTTGTTGAGTCTAAATTTACAGTAAATAACTTTATTGCCTCATTTGAATTCTTGGAAGAGGATAAGGATATTGGATCAAAAAGTTATTTTCAGAACGATATAACATATAAGTTTAGTCAAAATAGTTCTCTCAACTATAATACTAGACGTAACAGAAAAACTGATCTTACAGAATATTACAATTTGATTTATGAATATAAGCATGATTGTTTAGTTGCTGCAATAGAATATAATAAAAATTATTATGATGATAGAGATATTAAACCAAATGAAGAACTCTTTTTTTCTATAACTTTAACTCCTTTAACATCAGTTAGCTCTCCAAATATAAATCAATGAAAAAAATAATAATTTTCATAATATTTTATTTTAATTTTATTCAATTATCGATAGCTGATAATCATGAAGTCAAAATTTTATACAAGGTAAATGAAAATATAATTTCTAATATAGATGTTGCTAATGAAATTAAATATTTAAAAGTATTAGATAAAAAATTTTTAAATATAGAGTTAGATAAATTAAAAGATGTTGCACTTAAAATATTAATAAAAGAATTCATTAAAAAAGACGAAATAGAGAAGTATTACAATGTTGATTATAATTCAGCTGATATAGACAAATATATAAATCAAATAGGATTAAATCTTGGTTTTAATAATATCGATGATTTAAAAAATTATCTATCTAAAGATAACATTAAATTAAAAGATATTAGAAAAAAATTAGTTATTGAAAAAACGTGGAATAGTTTAATTTATGAAATCTATTCTAAAAAAGTTGTAATTAATGAAGAACAAATTTCAAATAAATTAGAAGAAATTATTACTCAAAAAAAATATCAAAAATCATTTAGACTTTCAGAAATAATTTTTTCAGCAAAAGATAAAAACAGTTTTGAAGAAAAATATAAAAAAATATTACAAGATATTGAAAAAACAAATTTTAGTCAGGCAGCTATTATTCACAGCATCTCTGATACTGCAAATTCAGGTGGTGAGGTTGGATGGGTGAAAAGCACTCAATTGTCAAAAAAAGTTTATGATGAAATAAAAGATTTAAAAGCTGAACAAATAAGTGGACCTATCACTACATCAGGTGGAATCATCATTTTGAAAGTAAGCGAAATTAAAGATGTTATGAATGAGGAATTAGATAAAGATTTAGAGTTTTCAAATATGATTAAAATTGAAAAAAATAGACAACTTACTGAATTTTCAATCATTCATTATAGAAAAGTAGAGCGAAACTCTTATGTTAAAAAAATATAAACCTATAGTGATAGTTTCAGGAGAGCCTGAGAGTATATTTCTCGAAATATTCATTAAAGCGTTAAAAAATAAAAATTTTAAAAGTCCATTAATTTTAATATGTTCACTAAGTTTAATAAAAAATGAAATTAAAAGTTTAAAGTTTAAAAAAAAAATAAAAATCCTAAATATAAAAAATTTAGAAAATATAAGTATAAATAATCATTATATAAATATAATTAATATAGATTTTAATAACCAAAAAAAAAATAAATCTAAATATATAGCAAATTCATTCAATCTAGCATTTAAGTTATTAAAAAGTGGCTTTACAAATAAATTTATAAATGGCCCAATAAATAAGAAAGATTTTTTAAATAAAAAGTTTTTAGGCATCACAGAATTTGTTTCAAAAAAATTTCATATAAAAAAAACTGCAATGCTTATATATAATAAAGACATATCAGTTTGCCCAATTACAACTCATTTGCCTTTGAAAGTTGTTGCTAGTAAAATAAATAAAAAATTAATTTTTGAAAAAACTAAGTTAATAGATGATTTTTACAAAAAACATATTGGATTTAAACCTAAGATAGCGATTACCGGTTTAAATCCGCACTGTGAAAGTGTTAAAAATTTTAACGAAGATGAAAAAATAATAACACCCTCAGTTAAATATTTAAGTTCTAAAGGTTATAGAATAGAGGGTCCTTTTGCAGCAGATACAATTTTTTTAAAACAAAATAGAATTAAATATGATGTTATTTTAGGAATGTATCACGATCAGGTGTTAACTCCGTTTAAGGCTTTAAAAGAGTATGATGCTATAAATATTACAATAGGATTACCTTTTTTTAGAATTTCTCCAGATCATGGGCCGAACAAAAAAATGTTCAAAAAAAACTTATCAAATCCTCTTAGTATAATTAGAGCATTAGAATTTTTAGATAGAAAGTGATTAAAGCTAAAAAAAGTCTAGGCCAAAATTTTTTAGTAGATAAAAATATAATTGAAAGAATAGTTAATCTTGTTGATATTGAAAAAAAAGAAATACTTGAGATAGGTCCAGGGACTGGTAACCTAACTTCAGCTTTAATAAAGAAAAATCCAAAAAAAATTTATGTTATTGAAAAAGATAATTCATTAGCTTCTATTTTACAAAATGAATATGCAGATCAAATTGATGTGATCAATAAAGATATTTTAGATTATGATGAAAGTTCAATTTCTAAAGAAAAATTAATAGTATTTGGTAATTTACCTTACAACATCTCGACTGAAATTTTGTGCAAATGGATATTGAATTTAGATAAGGACAAAGTATGGTTTACTAATTTAATTTTGATGTTTCAAAAAGAAGTTGCTGAAAGAATTATTTCAAAATTTAACTTATCAACCTATGGAAGATTATCGATATTGGCTAATTGGAAATTAAACATAAAAAAGATTACAGATATTAAACCTAATAGTTTTTCACCAAGACCTAAAGTTGATAGTACATTATTATTTTTTTCACCAAAAAATAAATTTTTTCCTCTCAGGAATCCATATAATTTAGAGAAGATTACTAGAATTTTTTTTTCACACAGACGAAAGATGATTAAAAAACCTTACAACCAAATTTTTTCTAATAGTGATAAAATTTCAAATAAACTTAATTTGAATCTTAATCTAAGACCTCAAAATTTAGATTTTGATACATATTATAATTTAACAAGTGAATATGAAAAATTAAGAAATTAATTTTTCAATATGCTCTCTAATGTAGTCAGAGTCATAATCTTTAGAGCCATTATTAATTTCAGCATTTACAAGGCTGTGAATTTTTGAGTAACATCTTTCCAGATTATCATTTATTACTACATAGTCATAATTTATCCAATGTAACACATCTCTTCCAAATTGCTTCATTCTCTCATCAACAATCAATTTATCTTTCATATCCCTATTAGATAGTCTTTCAAATAAAACTTCTTTGCTTGGCGGTAATATAAAAAAAGTTATTAATTTGTAGTCGAGTTTTTTATTTTTGATTTGGTCAGCTCCCTGCCAGTCAATATCAAATAAAACATTTTTGCCTTTGTCTAATTTATCAATTACAGGTGTTCTTGTTGTTCCATAAAAATGATTAAAAACTTTTGCATACTCTAAAAATTCTTCATTTTTAATTAATCTATTGAATTTATCTTCATTAACAAAAAAATAATCTTTATCCTCAATTTCGTTAGGTCTTGGTTTGCGGGTTGTGTGAGATACAGAAATCTCAAAATTATCTAATTTTGAGAGAAGATTTACCAAAGTAGTCTTTCCAGCTCCAGACGGAGAGGATAAAATTATCATTACCCCATCTTTATCTATGGGCATCAAAATAAATTAATTTGCTTTTCCTTCAATAAATTTCACAGCATCCCCTACTGTTAAAATTTTTTCTGCTTCGCTATCAGATATCTCTGAACCGAACTCTTCCTCAAAGGCCATAACTAATTCGACAGTATCTAAACTATCTGCACCTAAATCATCAATGAAGCTAGACTCTTCTGTTACTTTTGCTTCATCTATACCAAGATGGTCTGCTACTATTTTTTTAACTTTGCTTGAAACATCTTCTGACATATTGATCCTTTATTGTTTTAAATTCTTAATAGTTTAAAAACTTGTTTTGTCAAGCCATATACATGCCCCCATTAACATGTAATGTTTCACCATTAATATAATTAGATTGATCAGATACCAGAAAAAGAACTGCATTTGCTATATCCTCTGGCTCTCCTAGTCTACCTGAAGGAATTTTAGAAACTATTTGATCTTTAAATTTTTCGTCTATTTTATCAGTCATTGCGGTCTTAATAAAGCCTGGCGAAATACAATTAACATTTATATTTTTTTTAGCATATTCAATTGATAAGCTTTTTGACATTGCAATAATTCCAGCTTTAGAGGCAGTATAATTTGTTTGACCTAAGTTTCCAGTATGTCCTACCACAGAAGTTATATTTACAATTTTACCTGATTTGTTCTTCAACATTTTTTTTATTGAATACTTACTCATTAAAAAAGTAGATGTTAAATTTATGTTTATAACTTTTTGCCATTCTTCTAAACTCATTCTTATTGCTAAATTATCTTGAGTAATACCTGCGTTATTAACAATGCAATCTAAACTTCCGCCTAGTTGCTTTGTTGCATTTTCAATAAATTCTTCAATTTTGTTACTTTGAGAAATATCAAATGCTAAAAAATTTATTTTATTAAATTTTTTTTTTAGTTCTTCTAATTTTTCAATTTTAGTTCCAGAGGCTAAAATATTTGCACCACTTTCATAGAGTTTGTCAATTATTGAGTTTCCAATTCCACCAGATGCTCCTGTTACAATAATATTTTTTCCTTTTAGATCACTCATATTTTTAAATTTAAAATATCCTCTTGACTGTTAATTGAGTCTATTTTTACTTCCTTATTAATTCTTTTTACCAAACCAGATAATACTTTTCCTGGACCAATTTCAATAAAATGATTTGTACCATTTTTAATCATATTAATAACACTTTCTCTCCATCTAACTCTACTTTCTATTTGCTTAATCAATAAATCTTTTAATATATTTACATTTTCAATTTCTTTTGCAGTTACATTTGAAATTAACTTATTTTTTGACTCTTTAAAATCTAATTTATTTAATTCTTCAGTCATAATTTGTGTGGCTTTGTTCATTAAGCTGGAATGAAAAGGTGCGCTAACAGGTAATTTAACATTTTTTATTGATTTTTTTTTTAAAATTAAAATCAAATTATCTAAATCTTCATTTTTTCCACTTAAAACAATTTGACCTTCAGAATTATCATTTGCAATTTGTGCTGCAAATTTTTGTTTATTGTCTTTTAAAATTTCCTCAATAGTTTCTACTTTTGAACCTAAAACAGCAACCATACCACCTTCCCCTTTTGGTACAGAATTTTGCATTGCATCTCCTCTAACTCTTAAAATTTTTAAAGTATCAGAAAAATTAAGACATCCTGCACAAGATAGAGCTGAATATTCTCCTAATGAATGCCCAGCAAAATATTTTGCTTTATCTAAATCAATGCCAAATTCATTTTTAACAACATTAAAAATAGAATAGCTTATTAGAAATATAGCTGGTTGAGTATTTGCTGTTAAGTTTAGTTTCTCTTTTGGACCCTCAAGAATTAATTTGGATAAGGAGAAATTTAATGACTCATCTGCTTCTAAAAATAGGTTTTTGACAATATCAAATTTATCATAAAATTCTTTTCCCATTCCAACTAATTGAGAACCTTGTCCTGGAAAAATTATCGAAAACATTTAGAAAAAACCTACCTTTTTTGTTTTTTTTGCTATTGTAATTGAAGATTTATAATAGTATATCCTCACTTTTTATTAAAGAATTTAAATGAATTTATACGAACATACAATTATAACTAGACAAGACACTTCTCCAAGTGAAATCAAGCAATTGACTGAAAAATATTCTAAAATAATTGAAAAACATGATGGGGAAATTGTAAAAACAGAGAACTGGGGTTTACTAAACCTTTCCTATTTAATTAAAAAAAATCGAAAAGGTAGCTATATACACTTTAAAATCAAGGCTAAGGGCAATGTAATAAATGAATTAGAAAAAAACGAGTCAATTGATAAGAAATTACTTAGATACTTAACAGTAAAAGTAAAAAAATTTGATTTAGAGACAAATTATTTTTCTAAAAAAGAAGAAAATGATAGAAAAGAAAGCTTAAAAAATTAATTATGCCAAAAAAACAAAGCGGAAATAAAAGAAACAAACAAAGTAACTTTGCTAAGTTAAGTATTTTTCAACCTAATAAATATAGATTTAAAAAAGCATGTCCACTTTCAATTAAAGGTGCTCCAAAAGTTGATTATAAAAATATAAAGCTTCTTAAAAAATATATGTCTGAAAATGGTAAAATTCTCCCTTCAAGAATTACAAATATATCTCAAAAAAAACAAAGACAATTATCTTTGTCAATTAAAAGGGCAAGAAACCTTGCGTTAATTTAAAATGAAAGTAATATTATTAGAAAACATTAAAAGACTTGGATCTATAGGTGAAATAATCGATGTTAAAAGAGGTTTTGCCAGAAATTTTTTAATTGCTAATCAAAAAGCTCTTTATGCATCTAAGGAAAATATTTCACAAGTTGTAAAAATTAAGTCTGATCTCTCAAAAAAAGATAATGAAAAAAAGGATGAAGCTAAAACTATTTCCAAAAAAATAAATAGTAAGGAATACAAAGTTAAAAAACTGAGTACAGAAAACAATGAGCTTTATGGCTCAGTAAAACCAACTGAGATTTCAAAATTAATAATGGAAGTTGATAAAGTGGATATAAAACCCTCAATGATACAACCGATTAAAGAGATTAAATCATTAGGAAAATTTAAAGTAAAAATCTCATTACACTCAGAAGTTGACGCTGAAGTTAATATTTTAGTAGAGTCTGCCGAGACAATTCAGTAATTATACAATTTTTTCCCCAGTATTTTTTTCAATTTTTAATAATAATTATTTTCTTATAAGATACAGTTATGGAAAATAACTTAAGTATCGTAAAAGATAATTTCAAAGAACTTCCAAATAATGTTGAAGCCGAACAATCTGTGATTGGTTCTATTTTGGTAACTAACGAAATTTTTGATGATATAAGCACAATTGTTTCAAGCAATAATTTTTATGATCCAATGCATCAAAAAATATTTAATGCAATTGAAAGTCTAATTTATAAGGGAATGCTTGCAAATCCAATTACTCTAAAAAATTATTTTGAAGATGAGAAAGATGAACTTAATGTTCCAGAATATTTAGTAAAAATTACAAAATTTTCAACTTCTACAAGACAGGCAACTGAGTATTCTAAAATTATTTACGATATGTTTGTAAGAAGAGAATTAATAAAAATTTCAGAACAAACAATAGATACAGCTAAATTGAATGATTTAAATACTAATGGCCAAAATATTATTGAAAATTCAGAAAGATTATTATTTGATCTTGCGGAAAAAGGATCATTTAATTCTTCACTTATTAAATTTGATGAAGCCATGAAGCAAACTATAGAAATGGCATCTGCTGCCTATAAAAATGAAGAAGGTATCGTTGGAGTCCCAACAGGTCTCAGAGATCTAGACGACAGATTAGGGGGTCTTCATCAATCAGATCTAGTTATTATAGCTGGGCGACCATCAATGGGTAAAACAGCTCTAGCAACCAATATAGCTTTTAATGCAGCACAAAAATTACAAGATAGCAGTAAAAAATCATCTATCGCTTTTTTTTCTTTAGAGATGTCTTCTGAACAATTGTCTACGAGAATATTAGCTGAACAATCTAGAATTAAATCTAATGATATAAGACGAGGGAGAATTTCAGATGAACAATTTGATAAATTTATTGAGACTTCAAAGAATATATCTGAATTACCTTTGTACATAGATGAGACACCAGCAATAAGTATTGCAGCAATGAGTAATAGAGCAAGACGTATTAAAAGATTGTTTGGGCTTGATATGATTGTGGTTGACTATATTCAATTAATGAAAGGTACCTTTAACAACAAAGATGGAAGGGTTCAAGAAATTTCAGAAATAACACAAGGGCTAAAGGCAATTGCAAAAGAATTGTCTGTTCCGGTTGTTGCGCTTTCTCAATTATCTAGAGCAGTTGAACAGAGAGATGATAAAAAACCTCAATTGTCTGATTTAAGAGAGTCTGGATCTATTGAACAAGATGCGGATGTTGTAATGTTTGTTTACAGAGAGGCATATTATTTGGAAAGAAAAGAACCTAGGCCAGCAACTGTAGAGCATGCTGAATGGCAAGCTAAAATGAATGAAGTTTCAAATTTGGCAGAGATTATAATTGGAAAACAAAGACATGGTCCAACTGGAAATGTAATGCTAGAGTTTGAGGCAATGTTTACTAAATTTAAAGATACTCAAACTAGTTAATTTCCAATATAAAAGACCTAATGTTAGCTCGATTTTATCAAAATTTAGTAATTAAAAATCCAAAAACTATATTTGCAATTTTATTAATTGCTTTATTAAGTTTTGGTTATTACTCAAAGGATTTTAGGTTAGATGCCTCCTCTGAAACTCTTTTAATAGAAGGCGACCCAGATCTAAAATATCTTAAAGAAATCACTGAACGATATGGATCTAAAGAATTTCTTGTTTTAACATACACACCAGAGGATGGAATGGTTTCGGATGCTTCCATTAATAACCTTCTTAGTCTTAAGTATAAAATTCAAAGTTTAAATTGGGTTCATAGTGTTATTACATTACTTGATATACCTTTATTGAACAACTCAGACGCTCCTTTACAAGAAAGATTAGAAAACTTTAAAACTCTAAAAGATGAAGATGTTGATAAAGATAGAGGTTTTAAAGAAATTTTAAGTAGTCCAGTTTTTAGAAATTTTGTTGTAAGTGAGGACGGTAAAACAAGTGGAATAATCGTTAATATAAAAAAAAACAACCTACCGGATATAACTAAAAATAAAACCAAAGAAGAAGTAGAAGTTTTAAAAGATCAAATTAAAAAACAAAATCATAAAAATATTCTTGAAATAAGAGATGTTATTAAAAGTTATGAAGATATAGGAAAAATTCATCTTGGTGGAATACCGATGATTGCTGATGACATGATGACTTTTATTAAAAGTGATATAATTGTTTTCGGTGTAGGAGTTCTTTTATTTATCATTTTCACTTTATGGCTAGTTTTTAAGAAGTTAATTTGGATTGTTGTTCCAATCAGTAGTTGTTTTTTTTCGGTTATAATAATGACCGGAATACTCGGACTTTTAAATTGGAAAGTCACAGTTATATCCTCAAACTTTATAGCCTTAATGTTAATCTTGACTATGGCAATGAACATTCACATGAGCACTCGGTTTTTACAATTAAAAGAAAACTATCCTGATAAAAATATTTTTAAGCTCATTAGTCTAACAACAGCAAAAATGTTTTGGCCAATTTTATATACAGTTCTAACAACTGTTATTGCATTTTTATCTTTAATATTTAGTGATATAAAACCTATTATTGATTTTGGATGGATGATGACTTTGGGACTCACAACATCTTTTATAGTTACTTTCACCTTATTACCTACTTTGATAAATTTTGTACCTGAGAGAAATATCTCTATAGAAAAATACAAAAATTCTAAAATAACGACATTTTTTTCAAGCATATCTCAAAATTATCAAAAATTAATATTTGTTATTGCAGGGTTGATAATCGTTCTTAGTTTGATTGGTATAAGTCGTTTAGAAGTTGAGAACAGTTTTATAAACTATTTTAGTAAAAAAACTGAAATATATAAAGGAATGAAACTTATAGATGAAAAACTAGGTGGTACTACTCCTTTAGAAATTATTTTAAAATTTCCTCAAAAAGAAAATTTAGATATAGATGAAAAAGATGAATTCGAAGATTGGGGAGATGAAGATGATAAAAGTGATGAAAAATACTGGTTTACAAAAGATAAAATTGATAAAATTTCTTCAGTTCATAATTACCTTGATAGTCTTCCTCAAGTAGGAAAAGTTCTTTCGTTTTCATCTATTATTGATGTTGCTACTGTACTAAATAATAATAAACCATTAGGTACATTAGAAATGGGTGTTTTGTATTCAAAAATTCCAGAAAATATTAAAACCGAAATAATAGATCCTTATATTTCTATTAAAGATAATGAGGCACGGATTAATCTTAGAATAATAGATTCTCAAGAAAATTTGAGAAGAAATGACTTAATCAAAAAAATAAAATACGATTTAAAAAATAAAATTGGTCTGGAAGAAAGTGAGTTTAAATTAGCAGGGGTTTTGATATTATTTAACAATCTACTTCAAAGTCTTTTTAAATCTCAAATTTTAACTTTAGGGCTAGTCATGATTGGTATATTTACAATGTTTGTTATTCTTTTTAAAAACATCAAGTTATCTTTAATTGGTGTAGTTCCAAACTTTATAGCTGCTTTTTTCATATTGGGTATAATTGGATTACTTGGTATCCCATTAGATATGATGACAATCACAATTGCAGCAATTACAATTGGTATAGCTGTTGATAACAGTATTCACTATATATATAGATTCAAAGAAGAATTCAGTGTCTCTAACGATTATAATAAAACTATTGATCTGTGTCATTCGACAGTTGGTAAGGCAATTTTAAATACTTCAATTACAATTGTATTTGGATTTTCAATTTTAGTTTTATCTAAATTTATTCCTACAATTTATTTTGGTATTTTTACAGGTCTTGCAATGTTATTAGCAATGGTATCAGTATTAACTCTACTTCCTTCATTAATATTATTGATCAAGCCATTTGGGAAATAATATCATGCCTGACTTAATAGTAGATTTATATGAAACTACTTCAATAATTGACCTTATATATTTGGTTCTTACTATTCTTTCATTAATAAAATGTTATAATAATGGTTTTATTTTAAGTATTTTATCGATGGCAAAGTGGTTGCTTGCCTACATAATAACCCTATTAATATTTCCAAAAGTAAAACCTTATTTAGAAGATGTAATTGATAATGAGTATGTACTGGATATTGGACTTGGAATAACAATATTTATAATAGTGATCTTTTTAGTATTAATGATAAACAGAGGACTTAGTAAAGCCATTAGGTATACCGGAGTTGGAAGTCTAGATACTATATTTGGATTCTTTTTTGGATTTATTAGAGGTTATATAATCTCAGTATGTATCTTTTCAGGAATACATATAGTCTATAATTACGATAAATGGCCAATTAATTTAAATAAATCATTCGTCTTCCCATATTTAGAAAAAGGTAGTAATTATTTACTGAAAGAATTTCCTAATGAAAAAACATATCAAGATTCTAAAGAAAAAATTGAAGAATTATGATCCTAAGTTAAAAGAAGAATGCGGTATATTTGGAATAAGTAATGCTAAGGATGCATCTGCACTAACTGCACTAGGACTTCATGCTCTTCAACATCGCGGCCAAGAAGGATGTGGTATTGTTACTTTTGATGGAAAACAATATTTTTCTGAAAAAAGATTTGGTTTAGTGGGAGATAATTTCAATAAAGAAAAAGTACTTAAAAACCTCCAAGGTGATTATTCAATTGGACATAATCGATATAGTACTACTGGTGAAAACACCCTAAGAAACATTCAACCCTTTTTTGCAGATACTAATGCTGGTGGTATTGGGGTTGCGCATAATGGAAACCTAACAAATTCAATTTCACTAAGAAATAAATTGGTCGAAGATGGAGCTATTTTTTATACTACCTCAGATACAGAAACAATAGTTCAGTTAATTGCGAAATCCAAAAGAATAAAAACGATTGATAAAGTTGTTGATGCAATATTTCAAATTCAAGGAGGTTATGCTCTAGTTATGCTCACTCAAACTTCTTTGATTGGCGTGAGAGATCCTTTCGGTATAAGACCTTTGGTTATTGGTAAATTAAAAAACAGCTATGTTTTGGCCTCAGAGACATGTGCTTTAGATATAATTGGTGCAAAATTTATTAGAGAAGTTGAAAACGGAGAAATTGTATTAATCGAAAATGATGAATTAAAAAGTATTAAACCTTTCCCACCAAAAAAAATAAGGCCTTGCGTTTTTGAATATATATATTTTGCTAGACCTGACAGTATTATAGATAAAAAAACTGCCTACGAACATAGAAAGAACTTGGGAATAGAATTAGCAAAAGAAAATGAAGTAGATGCTGATATAATTGTTCCTGTTCCAGATTCGGGTAATGCGGCAGCACTTGGTTTTGCTCAACATCTTGGAAAAAATTTTGAATTAGGTCTTATTCGTAATCACTATGTTGGAAGAACTTTTATAGAACCTAGTCAAAAAATTAGAAGTTTAGGGGTTAAATTAAAATTGAATGCTAATAAATCTACAATTAAAGATAAAAAGATTATTTTAATTGATGACTCTTTAGTAAGAGGAACTACTTCTCATAAAATAGTTAAAATGTTATATGATGCGGGAGCGAAAGAAGTGCATGTTAAAATCGCTTGTCCTGAAATAAAATATCCTGATTTTTACGGCGTAGATACACCTACAAAAAAAGAATTACTTGCAGCAAATAAATCAAATGATGAAATATGTGAATATATTGGTGCAAAATCTTTAAAATTTTTATCTCTTGATGGAATGTATAAAGCGATAGGTTTTGACAAAAGAAATGAAAACTATCCTCAACTTACAGATCATTATTTTACTGGAGATTATCCAGTAAAACCTATTGATGAACTTGGAGATAATAAAGTTACCCAATTATCTTTACTAAACACTGCATCTAATAATTGATGATAACCACTAAAGAACAAATTGTTAAATATTTTGAATCAGGTGCTAAAAATATAAAAGATTTTAAAATTGGAATTGAACATGAGAAATTTTTGTTTAATAAAAAAAATGATAAGCGAATAGATTATGTAAAAATAAAAGAGATGTTTTCTGCTTTATTAGAGTTTGGATGGAATTCAATTTTAGAAAAAGGTAATATTATCGGATTAAATAAAGGTGGAAAAAATATTACTCTTGAGCCAGGAAACCAGATAGAATTATCAGGTGACAAGTTAACCCATATTCATGAGGCGTGTGCTGAGTCTCAAGATTATTTATTTGAATTAAAACAAGTTACCAGTAAGTTAGATATTAAAATTGTTAGCGCAGGTTTTGACCCTATCTCAAAACTCAATGAAATTCCAAATAACCCTAAACAACGATACAATTTAATGACAGAAGATATGCCTCTTGGAGGTGAGTTAAGTTTAGATATGATGTATCGAACCTGCGGAACTCAATTAAATATAGATTACAATTCTGAAAAAGATTTTGAAAAAAAATTTAAAATTGTTAATTCAATTGTTCCTATTTCTATAGCATTGTTTGCAAACTCTTCAATAGTTGAAAAGAAAAATAGTAATTATTTATCTTATAGATCAAAAGTTTGGCAAAATACCTCTAGAGGTGGTCTTCCTAAATTATTTTTTGAAGAATTAAATTTTGAAAAATATGCTGATTTCATAATGAACTTTCCTATTTTATTTATTCAAGATAACGGAAATTATATTTCTGGAAAAAAATATATTTTTAAAGATTTTATGGAGGGAAAAATAGATGAAATAAAAAACAGATTGCCAACTGAAAATGATTTAACAACTCACTTAAGTACAATTTTTACTGAAAACAGATTAAAAAAATATATTGAACTTAGATCAATGGATACTTGTGGTTGGGATTGTTTGTGTGCCGGTCCTGCTTTTTATGTTGGAATGTTGTATGGGAATCTTGAGGAGGTTTATGAATTAGTTTCTAAATGGAATAAAGATAAAATTATTAATGCTTACCTAGAAGCTCCTCAAAAAGGATTTAATACTCAATTAATGGGTAAAGATTTACTTTATTGGGCATCAACTTTATTAGATTTGTCTAATAAAGGTTTGGAAAATAGAGACATTCTTAACAAACATAATAAGAATGAAACTTTATTTTTAAATCACTTGCAAAAATTAATTGCTAACAAAACAACAAATGCAAATCATATGATTAATAAATTTTCTAAAAACGAAGATTTAAGTGAATTGTATGACAAATAAAATTTTAGCTATACAAGGAAATCACCCTTCCACACTTAATCCAAAAACTGATACTAGTATTTTTCTTGCAAAAGAAGCTCAAGAAAAAAAATATAAAATTTTTTACTATGATCCTAAATATCTGTCAGTAATTAACTCTAAGGTTGAAGCTTTGGGTTTTTTTATTAAATTTGATTATAAAAAAAAAAGTTTTTTTAAAATATTAAAGAAACAAAAGCTAGATCTTTTAAAGTGTAAGTTTATTTTAATAAGGCAAGATCCACCATTTAATATGGAATATATTTCAGCTACATACATATTGGATACCATCAAAGATAGAGTAAATATTATAAATGATCCAACATCTATTAGAAATGTTTCTGAAAAACTTTATTCAATTAAATATCAAAAATATATGCCTGCTACACTATTCTCTCAAAATATAAGTGAAATAAAGAATTTTTTTAGAAAACATAAAAAAGTAATTTTAAAACCTGTGAATAGTTTCAGTGGTAATAATATTCATTTACTATCTAAATTTAATCTTAGATTAATCAAAAAGGTTATCAAAAAACATAACTATGTTATGTGTCAAAAATTTTTGCCTAACATTAATAAGGGGGATAAAAGAGTTTTTATAATTAATGGCAAGATTTTTGGGGCAATCTCTAGAGTACCAAAAAAAGGTTCATTTTTAAGCAATCTAAGTAAAGGAGCTAAACCAATTAATACTAAATTAACAACAACAGAAAAAAATATATCAAAACTGATCGCTAAAGATTTAAAAAAGTACAACATTTTTTTTGCAGGAATAGATTTTATTGATCAAAAATTAAATGGTGATATTAATGTTACTTCTCCAACGGGTTTAAAAACTTTTTACGATCTATCAAAAATTAATCTTGCTAAAACTTTCTGGAAAGAACTTAAAGCGTGAAAAATTTAACTGATCAACAAAAGGGTTCTTTGCTTGCTTTTGTGGCTGTGATGTTTATCACACCTGATTCCTTATTTATTAGACTTTCAAATGTTGATACTTGGGGTTTAGTTTTTTATCGAGGAATGATTCCATTTTTTACTGTTTTTTTAGTAATGCTTATTATTTATAAATTAAGTTTCTTCAAAATGTTGCTATCAAGTGGTTATCATGGGCTTTTATATGTGACTACATTCAGTATCACAAACATCACTTTCGTAGTTTCAATTCAAAATACAAATGTTGCAAATACTCTTGTAATGATTGCTACTGCACCAATGCTATCAGCAATACTTAGTGCAATCTTTTTAAAAGAACCTCCAGATAAAAAAACTTGGATTTCTATAATTGTTACTTTTTTAGCAATAATCTACATATTCTTTGACTCTATTAAGTTAGGTAATTTTTATGGAGATATACTTGGATTTATCACAGCAATTGGACTTGCTGTTGGAGCGGTCACCATTCGATCAGCTAAATCTAAAAATTTAGTGCCAGCAGCTGTTGTCGGAAAATTATTTGTAGCTACATTCGCACTATTTTTTATTGAGAGTTTTGTTCTCGAAAATAAAGATCTAATTATTGTTCCTTTAATGTGTATACTTTGTGTTGCAATCCCTTTTGTTTTGGTAACTATTGCACCAAGATTTATACCAGCCGCTGAAGTTAATCTTTTTTTTCTATTAGAGACTATTATTGGGCCAATCTGGGTTTGGCTAATAATAAAAGAACAGCCAAGCATTGAAACTCTTCAAGGTGGAATTATTATAATTTGTACAATTGCAATTCACTCATTTTTGAAGCTTAAAAATTCTTAAGCTTGTCACAATTAAGACTAGATTTAATAATACATGGCAATTAGTTACAGCTGTTTTTATGAATAAAGTTTTAAAAAATTCTTGGGCATTATTTTTAGGTATGGGATTCCTTATGATGGCCTATGGCTTTCAAGGTTCTCTTCTAGGTGTAAGAGCTGTTCAAGAAGAATTTAGCCTAACCGCAACAGGTTTTATGATGTCTGGATATTTTGTAGGTTATTTTATAGGAGCTGCAACAATACCAAATATTATTTCAAGGGTTGGTCACATCAGGGTCTTTGCTGCTTTTGCCTCGTTGGCATCTTTAGTAATTTTGGTGCATTCTATTTTAATAAACCCTTTTATTTGGTTTTTACTTAGAGTGCTTACAGGAATAAGCATGGTTTGTATTTACACTGTTGCTGAAAGTTGGCTTAATGATAGATCAAGTAATAAAAATAGAGGAAGTATTTTATCAGTATATATGGTTATACTTTATGGCGCTATGGGTATCGGAATGTTTTTACTTAACTTCAGTAGTCCTCAAAATTTTCAACCATTTATTTTAGTTTCTGTTATTACGTCTGCAGCACTTATACCTATTTTATTGACTAAAAAGAAACCACCTACTTTTAAAAAAATTAAGGCCATGACTCTTAAAGATCTTTATGAAGCTTCACCTTTTGGAATGGTAAGTTCTTTTTTTTATGGAACAATTCAAGCTGCTCTATTTACTTTATTAGCAGTTTATGCAACATCGATGAATTTTACTATATTAGAAATATCAATAGTTACTTTCCTCTTAGCTGTTTCCGGTGCAATTTCTCAATTTCCAGTTGGAAAAATATCAGATATGTATGATAGAAGAAAAGTAATTGTTTTTTCTACTTTTGGTGCGGCAATTTTTGCTTTATTTGCTATATTTGTATCAAGACAAATGTATTTGCCTGAAGGATTAGCTACAAGCAAAACTTGGTTTTATATTTTTTTAATTCTTTTTTCTTTTTGTAGCTTACCGATGTTTTCATTAATTTTAGCTCATACTAATGACTATATTCCAAAAGAAAAATTCGTTGCAGCAGGCGCTGGTCTTCAGTTTGTATTTGGTCTTGGTGCAATGAGTGGTCCTTTTTTATGTTCAATATTTATGGACTTTGTTGGCTCTAATGGGTTTTTCTTATTTCTATTTTTCTTTCATTCAATAATTGGAGTGTTTGGTATATATAGAATGAGAGTAAGAAAAACAGTAGATAACCCAGACTCTCAGTTCGTTGCAATGCCACAAACAATTACCCCGGCTGGTATTGAGCTTAATCCTACCACTGAGCCAATTGATGAACCGGTTAAAGAAAAGGAAGTAGAAAAAATAATTTAGTTTATTTTTTCAATATGTTTAGACATTTTATTTAAAACTTGTTTTTTTGATAATTTATCTGTTCTAATCAAAATTGCATCTTTCACTTTAATCAACGGGCTATTTTTTCTCTTTTTATCCATTTGTGTTCTTTTATAAAGGGATTTCTTTACATCGTTTAAAGGAACTTTTTTTTTAATATCAAGCCATCTCCTATAACTTGCTGTTTTTAAATTGCACTTAAAATAAAATGCAAAATCATATTTTGGATTTTTTATTAAAATTTTACTAGCAATATCACGACCTTCTACACAAATTTTTTTATTACTTTTAATTAATTTTTTTTGAAATTTATTTACAATTTCTCTAATTTTTTTATTTTTAGCTAATATTGCTACATGATTACTTATTTGTTCAGAATGAAGATTTTGTCTTGTTAGTTTTTTGTATGAGATATTTTCAAATTTTTTTCTCAAGAAAAAAACAATATTTTTTGGCTTATGAACAATGGCGAGCTTACTTGCATACCTGTAAATTAAACCAGAATTAATCAATAATAAGTTATATTTTTTTGAAATTAACTTTGCAGCAGTGCTTTTGCCACTTGCTGACTCTCCGTCACAAGCAATAATTAACTTATTAAATTTGATCACTAGAGTTTAATAATATTTTGAATAGTTTAATGCAAAAAAAATATCATAAATATTGCAAATTAATGACAATAATCACCTGTAGGTTGAAACTCAAAATAGTCAGTGAAAAAAAACTTTTTTTATAGTTCCTATTGCATCAAAATAAAATCTTTGCTCAAATAGTTTTTTTAGAAAAATGGTTAAAAAAAAAAAAATAAAAACTAAATCAAAAAGAAAGTCAAACAAAGAGGCAGGTTTAGCAAAAATTGCTTCTATAACGACTAAATCTCTTAGTAGTGCCTTTATAAACTTTAAAAAAAGTCAAGAAATAAAAAAGATTAAAGAAATTAAATTAAAGAAACTTCAAGAAAATAATGAACTCATCAAAGAAAAAAAGGAACTTAAAATTTGGGAAGAAAAATTAAAGAAGGAAGACAGTAAACTTAGATTAAAAGAAGATGAATTAAGGAATAAAGAAAAAGAATTAAAACTTAAAGAAGATCAACAAAAAGTTGAAAGTGAAAGATTAATTAAAAAAGATGAAAATTTAATTTTAGTCACTAACGATTTGAGAGGTAAAGAAAACGACCTCAAAATTAAGGGTGAAGAACAAAATAGAAAAGAAATTGATTTAAAGATAAGAGAAGAGGAACAAAAAAAACTTGAAGAAAAAGATAAACGACGGAAAGAAAGAGCTTTAAAGTTGATCAAACAAGAGGAAGATAAACAAAAACAATTAGAAAACATTAAAATTAAAGAATGGGAAGAAAAATTTGATCGTGAACAAAAAGCTAGAGAACATCGTGAAAATTTAAGGGAGCAAAGATTAAGACAAAAGGAACTTGAAAAACTAAGATCTTTTGAAGAAAAAGAAAAAGTTTTGGAAGAAAATTTTTCTTCAGGATTAGAAAAATTTGAAATTGATAAAAGAAAAGAAAATTAAAATATTAATCTAATAGCTTTATTTCATCACCAATATTTATTTTAGAGCTAGACAAAATCTGACATCGAAGCCCACCTTTTCTTAAAAACTCTTTAATTATATTATCTTGGTTAAGAATTTCGGTCAAATGTCTGCAAGGTCTACACAAATCAACACCTTCAACTTTTACATCTCCAATTAAAAAATTTTTTCCAATCAAATTATTTAATTGAATACCTTTTGTAACTATATTTCTTCGAAAGTCTAAATATGAAAGACTTAAACCATATTTAGAATTATAATAATCAATACTCTCAGACTCTATTAATGATAATTGGCAATATGGGTCATTAAATTCTTTAAAATGTCTATCCCCTACAACTCCTTTATTTTTTATTACTTCAATTGACTCAACTTTATTTATTTTTTTGTTGTTGATTGCTGTGATACCTAATTCAAAAACTTTAGACATTATTTAATTTTTTATGATAATCTTACATTATTTAAGAATATATGAACAAAGAAAACTCAAGTAAACTGTGGAAAATTATTCAGGAAGCTGGCGATCATTTGCAAGGTCAATTACCCGAGCATCCAAATCATCCTAAAGGTCGTAACCCTTATGCACATGTAGCTCTTTGTATAAAAGAAAAATTTAATGCAAGCTACAAAGATATAGAGGATAATAAATTTAATGAAGTTATAAATTTTATTGAGTTTTTAAAAAAAAATCCAAGCTAATAATTATTGCTTAGGAAAATAATCTTTTAATTCACCTTCTCTATAAACATCTGCTGTACAGCAATGTAAACCACCACCAAAAGCATATGCATCTCTTAATTCAACAGGTATTACTTCCATACCTAATTTATCAAGTTGTTCTGCTTGATATTTTTCACTTTTTTCCACACAAACTGTCTTGGGATCCAGAACTAAAACATTCATAGAAAGCCAAACTGATGAATAACAAAGTGCTGGTGGTTCGTTATGAGCAGGTTGTGCTGCATCAATTATTTCCCATCCATTTTTCTCAAATAACTTTCTTTGGTCTTTTGGAAGTCTTCTTTGAGGATTATTAATAATTAGTCCCTCTTTAATTGGTGTAAACGTAGCATCTATATGTATAGGATATGGATCTCCTGGAAAATTAACAGTATGCACTCTATGATCTTTGTAATGTCTTTTAAGCCAATCAATTCCTTTTAAATTTGTTGTAAAACCATGTTGAACTACCAAATCTTTTCCAAATCTTAAAACGTCAGCAGCATCAAATAATGGTTCTTCTTCAGTGGTTACAAAAAATTTATCTTCAGTCCACTGTAATCTCTTTTGAATTCCTATTTTATCAGATAAATAATCTTTGCGATAGTCAGCATCTGTTAATCTAGGTTTTGGAGCAGACTCATGTCTCATGTTAGCATCTAAGT
>Ga0315315_10000921_pt1 | contig 26309 bp, 21 predicted proteins | sample M140m3416metaG_FD_203699 | JGI IMG/M metagenome (GOLD analysis project Ga0315315, IMG submission 203699) | Ammonia-oxidizing marine archaeal communities from Monterey Bay, California, United States - M1 40m 3416 | ecosystem: Environmental > Aquatic > Marine > Intertidal zone | place: USA... | reverse complement strand
AGACGCCAGGCGCCCAGCCGAGGGCACGAATCTCGATGCCAGAGTCATCCGCTACAGTCGGACAGCCGGTGTGCTTGAACACAACCTCAGCCTTCTGGATGGCGTTGGCCTCCATGGTGTCGTGGTCTTCAGGGATCTCGCCGAGCTCTGGATAGGCGTCTAAGCCCACCACCTCAAAGTCCGTGCCGGCGAGCATGGCCTTGACCTCGAGGAGCTTGTGCGGATTCGATGTGGCGAGGATGATGCGCATGTTCAGGTGCTAACCAGCGTTGCCCTCCCTGGCTCCTCCGTTATGTTGCCGCAACCTAAGGAGGCTTGAATGCCCAGATCTACGTTCTTTGCTGTGTCCGCACTGTTGTTCTCTCTCACCGGCTGCGGTGGAGAAGAGAAGGAAAAGAAGGGCATGACCCTGGGCTCAAAGTCCGGTGACTGCAGCCTGAGCTTTGATGGTCTCGATGGAAGCGAGTGGGTCTATCTGCGCGCCAACCCAGACCGCACAGATACCCCCGACCCCATGCAAGGTCGCATCAAGTTTGCCATCGCGGACGGCAAGACTACAGCCAAGTACAACGTGGGCTCGCGGTCCGATATCTACGACTACGAGTGCGATACACCCACTGAGACTCGCATGATATGTCGCGAGAAATCACACGCGAAGGACTACTGCCAGGCGCTCGCCGTCGCCGACAAGGAGTGCACAGCCGCTTCTCTCCGTGCCATTGACCCGAGCTTGTCAGACGAAGAAGTCGCGAAGGGCATCGAGGAGGGCATGGCCAACATCGCTAAGTTCAAGGGCACTGATAAGTGGAAGCAGTTTGTCTTCAACAACAACAACCTCGGCAACAAGCTGTTTGGCCAGATGTACGTGAAGGTCAACAAGCGAAACTGCGAACTGCGAATCACTGACAACTACGTCACGGTCTACAACGGAAAGAAGATCGAAGACTCCAACCCCAATGGTACCAACGCCTTTGTGAAGAACGAGCTGGGCGATCTACTCTGGGAGCACTGTACAGAGTCGGCAAACCTCATCGCGCTCGACACAGCCGAGTTCCCCAAGGACCCCAAGAACGCCCGCCATATGGGTAAATGGGCCGCAGGCAAGGACGTCAACTTCTGGTACCTGGGTGCTGACGCGATGCAGGCGCCAGAAGGCTGTACCTACAACTTCGACACTTGGGTCGACGCAAAGCCACTAAAGAAGGGCAATACACCGGGAACGCACAAGCTGAAGGGACAGGAAGTCCTGACCTGGAACTTCGCTCACAAGTGGGACTCGGCACCGACCATGCCCGCTGTGGTCACCATGGTCCGCAACAAGGTCTGTGGCGGCAAAGCTGAAGTCGATCAGACCTCTTGTGCGGCAGTCTTGATTCAGTAGATCAGGAGACAAAAAAGGGGGCGTGCAGTGATGCCGCCCCCTTTTTTTGTCTATAGCTTAAGACTCAGTCGGGCTCGCAGACCCTCAGCCGCCAGGTGGTCCCCTCTGCGCCGTCCATCAAGACAACACCGGCATCATCGAGTTCATCTCTGATGGAGTCGGACTGAGCCCAGTCTTTATTGGCCCGAGCATTCGTACGAGCAGTGATCTTCTCTTCGACGTACTCACAGGTGATTCCCATGGCCTTACAGCGCTTGTTCTTCACTTCTTCTTGGTAGCTCTCGACGTCCATGGCGAGGACGCCGAGGGTGTCTGCTACCAGCTTTAGGGCCTCGAGTGCGCCAGCGACAACCGGGCCGCCCCGCTTCTTGGCCTTCTTGTGATTCGCGAAGCGATTGATGGCACGAACCAACTCAAACACGGATGCCATCGCTTTGGCTGTGTTGAAGTCGTCATCGAGTGCACCGAGAAAGCTGTCTTTGAAGTTGGATGAGAGCTCGAGTACACGCTTGGCGTCATCTCCGAGGTCTCTCGCTACCTGTGCTGCGTCTTCTTGGCCGCCCATGGCCTCAGCCTGCTCGCGGGCGTCATACAGCCTGCACAGCCCGCCCAGTGCCTCGGGTAGGGCCTCGTCTCCCCAGGGGAGCGGAGAGCGATAGAGTGCGCCGAGGTAGTACAGGCGGATGGCCTCAGCCGGGAACTCGTTCAGCGCATTCTGGACGTTCCAGACATTGCCGAGACTCTTGCCCATCTTCTGGCCGCTCGACATGGTGAGCATGCCGTTGTGCATCCAGTAGTTGGCATAGGTCTTGTGGGTGTGGGCCTCTGACTGTGCCACTTCGTTTTCGTGGTGCGGGAAGACCAAGTCGAGTCCACCACCGTGGATGTCGAGTGTCTCACCGATACAGCCCATTGACATGGCGGAGCACTCTATGTGCCAGCCTGGACGGCCCGGTCCCCAGTTGCTCTCCCAGCTTGGCTCACCAGGCTTCACAGCCTTCCACAGTGCAAAGTCGGCTGGGTGCCGCTTTCCGGGAACGCTGTCAGGGCTCTTCAACTCGTCGACCTTCTGGCCGGATAGCTGACCGTAGGAGGGGAGTGACTTCACATCAAACCAGACGGTGCCTTCATTGACGTAGGCGTGCTCGCCGTCGATGAGACTCTGAATCAGGTCTTGGATACCCTCGATGGTCTCAGAGACCTTGGGTTCAGCATCGGGACGAATGAGGCCGAGGGCGTCCGCATCCTCGTGAAACGCGTCGATAAACCGGGCTGCGAGCTCCATCGGATCTTCATTTTTCTCTTTGGCGCGCACGATGATCTTGTCGTCGATGTCGGTGAAGTTGCGAACAAAGTTCACGTCCCATCCACGAAAGCGCAGGTAGCGAACGAAGGCATCAAATACGACCATCGCGCGGGCATGGCCCATGTGGCAGCGATCATAGACGGTCATCCCACATACATAGATGCCGATCTTGCCTTCCTCTAAGGGTGTGAATGGCTCCACGGTACGCGTGCGTGTGTTGTAGATGCGAAAAGGGGCTGCCATGAGTCCTCCGGCTGGGGGTCTAGCCACCCCGATACTTGCGGGCCTTCTCGAGCCGCAGGCGGGTTCCGTCCTCTCCAAGGAGTGTGGTCAGGACACCCAAATTTGGACCAGACCGCTCGCCGGTCAGTACCAGTCGAATCAAAGAGAGCGCACGCCCTGGAACATCGACTTGGCTTCTGAACTTAGCGAAGGTGCTCTTCCAGTCCTTCAGGCTCTTAGCCTTGCCCTTCTTGATGCAATTTTCGAAGTCATCGATCAGCTGCTGGGTGGCTGGGTCACGGAGTTGCTCCGCTGAGCGCTTGTCGTAGCTGACACCTGATGTCAGGACGTAGCCCGCCATGCTCTCAGCATCAGCGAGTGTGTTGAGGTCTTCTACAACGAGGTCTACAAACTTCTTGCGCCAGCGCTTGTCACGACTCTCGAAGGCAAATCCACGACGCGCCAAGTGCTCAAAGATGGCGTCGACCTGGTCGCTGTCGCCCATGTCCTGCAGCACTGCAGAGTTCTCGTCACGCATCGCATCCAGGTTGATGGTGGAGGTAGACTTTGAGAGCTTGGTGATCTTGAAGTTCTTGGCTTGGTCCTTGACCGTCTCTTGCGAGGCGTCTGACCAGCCTGCTGAAAGGAGCGCAGTCCTCACAGCCTTAGGGTGAAAGCCACTGTCTCGGAGGTGACTGATCGTCTGCCAGCGTCCAGACTCGCCACCCGATTGGTTGACGTCGGCGATGGTCGTGAACTGTGGTGACGTCAGGCCGAGGGCTGCAGAAATCAGGATGCGCTGGTGCAGGTGCGCCAAGTCAGCCTCATGCAGCAGAATATGAGTAGCACCCACTGCATTGTCGTTGAGAGCAGCTGAGAACTCTGTGGTGATGGCGCCGTCTGCTTCCTGAATCACAAAGTCATGTGCTTGTTTGGGGAGGTAGGCCTGCAGACGCTTGGCCAAGGCCTTGCCGTCCTCGTCGCTCACGCGCAGGCGCACGCTGGGCTTACGGCCGGCCTTGGCGAGTGCCTTTTGATCGTCTGCTGAGAGGGCTCTACAGCGACCGTCGTAGTAAATGCCCTCACGGTAGCCACGGGGTGCGGCAGGCATCTCCCGGAGCTCAGCTGGGGTGCAGAAACACGCGTACGCTTTGTCTTCTTGGAGCAGCTCAGCCACCACCTCAGCAGCGGGCTTCTGATCCTTGATTGAGACGAGTTCATCTGGCTCGACTTCAAGCCACGCCAGGTCCTCGAGGGCTGCGCTGTTGTCAGGTGTCGCGACGAGCTTTCCGCCCTTGCTCCACGTCCAGAGGCTGGTCATCAGCGCGAGCCGAAGGTCTCCAATGTGGACAGAGCGGTCAGACGGAAAGTGAATTCGAACACAGGTCTTGGACATGAGAGCCTCCTTGGGCGTGTTGGCCCAGGGCCTAGTCAGCGAAGATGTCTTCGATCTCAGCTTCGATTGTCTTTTCGTCGCAGTCCTTAGCGACCGAGAGTTCCTGGACCAGCAGGCTGTGTGCCTGATCGTACATTTTTCGCTCACCGAAGCTCAGGCTCTTGTCGCCGCGGAGCAGGGCGAGGTCCCGAAGCACCTTGCCCACCTCGATGGGATCACCAGTCTGGATCTTGTTCATGTACTCGCGGTACCGGCGGTTCCAGGTCTGGTTGTCGGTGGGAACATCGCGATCTCGGAGAATTTCGTAGACCTTCTCGACCTGGATCTCGTTGATGACCGGACGCATGCCGATGGCACTCGCGTTCTCGACAGGAACCATGATGGTCATACCGTTATCGAGGATCTTGAGGACGTAGAAAGTCTGTCGGATTTCGTCGAAATCCTGGGTCTCGATGCCCTTGATTACACCCACACCGTGTGCTGGATAAACCGCCTTGTCGCCAACCTTGAAATCCATTTCTTCTCTCCCATCCGTCCAGCCTGTGCTGCATTTTGGTCTCGACCTTGGAAGGTCGCTATGCAGGCCGTTCTGCCGACTAAAAAGCCGCGCGCATTATAGTTGTATGAGCGGAAACGGCAACTATTTCGTCGCTGCTACACCCTGACCTGTGATGTCAATCGAACCTCGAGCACCTTAAATGATGCACATCTCACCACTGTACATGGCTTGGTTGCGGGCGCTTCAGCGTCCATTCTGGACGTCACTTTTTGTCCTGGTTGTGGTCGCATCTGTCTTGCTGACCGGACAGGCGCTTGGTCGTGCGCCGCTGGTTCCAGACCTCAACGGTGTTGTCATGGTCTGGCTCGGACTCGTCCCGGAGATGGTGGGAATTCTCGCGCCGGTAGCCCTCCTCTTTGCAGGTGTATCGGCTGCGCGAATGTGGACCGAGGGCGGTGAACTTCGCGGACTGATGGCCTCAGGGCTCGGGCCATCGAGGCTCATCCCTGTCTCGGTCTGTGTGGGTCTGGTTGTGGCGATTGGCGTAGCACTCTGTACTCACTGGCTTGCTCCGATGGGTCGAACAAGCGCGCGTCAGGTCATCTCCGGTGCACTGTCATCAGCCGACCTCAGGGCCAAAGCTCCGCTCAGCCTCGGCTCAATCTGGATGCGGGTGGAGGACTCGAGACAGGGCGAGTTGTCTGGAGTCGTGGTAGCGACTGACCAGTGGGTTGGCTGGGCAGAGAAGGGGAGGATCTCTGATTCGGTGCTGTACCTCGAGGATGGGATGGCGAAGCCCATCGATGAGAGCTGGACATTGAAGTATGCCGCCGCACAGGTGCCCCTCACGCTCGATGGGGTGGGGGTCCACAATTTTGATCGCACCAGTCTGGACCTAATGGCGCGTATTCGAGACAAGGCATCTCAGAAAATCAGCAACACCCGTGAGAAAATTACGCTCCACAAGCGCACAACACTCGCTTTGGGTGCACCGCTCTTTTTGCTGCTCGGGATTCCCTTTGGGATTGCCTTTCGGCGTCCAGCTTGGGCCACCTTGGGGGTGGTGTTCGCCGTCTGGGGTGCTCAGCGACTCGCAGATCACTTTGCCGTCTTGGTGGGTGCTGAGATTGCAGCAGCAGCCCCGCTGGTCTTGATGCTCGGTGCCCTGAGCTATGCGTGGACTCGCTTTGGGCGGACCTTGTGATCTGGAGAGTTGTCCTCCCCAGACTTGCTCAGGGCGTGGCCTGGGTGTTCGGTCTCTGTCTCGGTCTCGTCGTCGCGGTGGTCAGCATTGAGCAAGCATCCGCTGATCTCAGCGACATCTTGGCATCCATTCAGCTTCATCTCTTGGTGACCATCATCTGGCTTGGCCCTCTCCTGTGTGGGCTCGGTGTCTCACTCGCAGGTCTTCGAATGCAGAGTCGTGGGGAGCTTCAGGCGCTCAGCAGTATGGGGGTCGGTCTCCGATCACTGATGCCAATGACGGCCTGTGTCGGGGGGGTCGTCGTTGTCCTGGGCTGGTTGCTGGGGGAGCTATGGATTCCTGATGTGGCTTCGCTCAAGACGCCAGAATGGATTTGGACTCAAGATGGGCCGCTGCGGACTGCGGATGGTCTTCTGGTTCGTGTCCATGAAGGTGGTATATTTGGACACCTGTCCCTCTCTGATGCCCTGATCCAGCGTGCCGAGCCTCGACTGGCTCCCTTCTCGGTACTGGATTGGTCGGGAACATCAGCTGAGGTCACAGAGATCTGTGCCAGGCTCTCGCGGTTTCCAGCATGTTTAGGCTTGTCGGTTGTCGGATTATGGGCACTTCAGCAGCGGCGACCACTCATCTTCATGGTCTGCTCAGGTGCAGTGCTTGTGGTGATTGAGGCGATCGCCTGGACGATGGGTGCGCAAGGTCGACTTGACCCTGTGTTTGCCGGAACGGTGGCCATGTGGGCCTGGATGGTGCCAGCGGGGTGGCTGTGGCTTCAGCCATCTACGCGGAGCCAGCGCCCGCTGTAGCTGTCCGCTTCTGCAGGATCAGCGACGAAGAAGCCTCCCCAGTCAGCAACGAAGTACTCACCCTTGGGTAGACTACCCTCTAAGATGGCCATTCCGTCATCGACATCTTCGCGGTCGAGCTGTGGCCGGTCTCGGTACTCTACATTCCAGCGGCCATTTTCATCGCGTGCGTCTCTGTAGGCACAGCCTTGAGCATCGAGTCGAAAGAGGCGCCAAGAGTCAGCGTTGTGGTCGACAAAGCGTGCGGTACCTGCCGGTATCGTGTTTGGTGCGCTGGTCTCTCTATCCAGACAATATGTCCGGGCCTTTGCAGGCCCAGATGACGTCATCGCTCGCTTCAGTCGACCGCTATCCAGCCCGACGTACCCGTCATTCTTGAGCACATACAGTCCGTCTTCTTCTGGCTTCTTGATGAGCATCGTCTTTGGGAGACTGTAGGAGCGACGCTCCAGTGCCGACACCTCGGCTGTGTGGGTGAAGTGGTTGCTGTGAGCGATTGTGAGTGTGAGTGAGCCTGGATCACAGGGCAGAGAGAAGACGCCCTGAGCGGATGTCACCGCACTGCATGCTGTGCCGCTCGCCTTGACAGTGACGTCAGATAGCGCCTCTCCAGATCCATCAACAACGAGGCCCTCAACAGTCATGGTTGAGCAGCCGGCGAGCACAGTGAGGAGAAATGATCCCATACTGATGACTATCACGCCCTTTTCACTGGCCCAAGGTTCGGATACGGGGCGCACTCGGAGTATTCATGAACAAGACACTTTTGATGTTGGCGCTCGTTGGCTGTGGCTCACCCGAGATGGAGGCTGAGAATGCAGCCCTCAAGGACGAGGTGTCGAAGCTCAAGGCTGAGAATAAGTCGCTGGACCGCGACGCTGAGAAGCTCGCAGCTAAGCTCCGAAAGCTCACAGACGAGCTCTCTGCACTGAAGTCAGCCGAGACCTTTGAGGCGCTCGGTATTGCGCCAGGTGCCAAGCTCGGAGCACGGTTTCACACGACTCTGGGGACTGTTGACTGCAGCCTCCTGCCCGATGTTGCTCCCAAGACTGTCCTCAACTTTGTACAGCTTGCAGAGGGCACAAAGGACTGGAAAGACCCAAACACCGGCGAGATGTCCAAGGCGCCCTTGTACAGCGGCACTATCTTTCACCGGGTCATTCCAAAGTTCATGATTCAGGGTGGAGACCCGCAGGGCACTGGCCGCGGTGGCCCGGGCTACCGCTTCAAGGATGAGACGACGCCCAGTGTGACTTTTGATGCGCCCGGCTTGCTCGCCATGGCCAACTCAGGTCCAAACACCAACGGCAGTCAGTTCTTTATTACCGACCGGTCGACTCCCAGTCACCTGGACGGCAAGCACACGATCTTTGGTCGCTGCGAGAACCTCGATGTGGTCGAGGCCATTGCGTCCGTCGACACTGCAGCGAGAAACAAGCCTGAGGTTGATGTCGTCTTAAAGCGGGTAGAGATTACCCGCTGAGGCGGACGGCTAGCTACATCTGCCAGCCGACACCCAGCGTGATCAGGTTGATGTGATCTTCGATGACACCGACTTGCTCTGTTTCGCCCTTGTAGGGCATGTATACGGCCAGTGATCTGCGGGTCATCTCTGTACCCATGAAGGCATAGAGGCTGTCCTGGAAGGCGTAGGCGACCTCCATGTCCAGACGCATCGAGTAGTACTGACTGAAGTTGGCCAGTCCGAAGTCGAGACCGACGTGTCCGAAGACCTTGTCGGTCCAGCTCACTGCTACCTCTGGTCCAGTCACAAGAGCCGTGACGACGAGCGGTCCGTAGTCCAGTGTTCGCTGGTCTTCTGTACCCGTCTGCTGGAAGGCCATGAAGTCATCGAAGCCCATGCCGAGGCGGAGGCCAGGCTGAATCCGGAAGTCACCCGCATTGATGGTGTGACGTCCAACAGCGACGATGTTTGTGTTCGACAGCCAGTCCGAGATGGGCTCGCTGAACTCAGGCAGATCAACCCGGTACAGCACGGTGCGGAAGGTCGCGCGTGCGCCCAGATTGTCCTCGAGGCCCGGGACCTCCATCGCACTGCGAAGGCTGAATCCGGGTGCCGTTGCTGAGTCTGTCTCGTTGCCACCGAAGGTAATCGGGAAGTCATAGATTGGACCGAGAGCGACGGACGGCTCTTGGTGGTAGTGATAGCCACCGACCGCAAGACCGAGCTGTGCTCGGAACCACGGATTGTCGCCAGATGCGGCCTTCTTCTTTTTCTTCTGCGGAGCGTCCTTGGTACCTTGATCGGCCACGCCGACCGTCTTCCAGCCGCCGCCGCTGATGGGCAGCTCAAGGGTTGTTGCTACACCGACGCCGGCCACGACCGCAGAGATCTTCACAGACCCTGTGACGCCCGCGGGTACGGTGACGCTGGCCACGTAGCGACCGCCGCCTTGGTCGGTGACTGCGCTCACTTGTCCGGGGGATGCCATGACCTGGATGCTCTGACCGCCGACACCGCGACCCTCAGCATCCTTGGCCTCCATGCGGAGTGAGACAGTACCGCCGGGGGCGATTTGGTTGGGCTCTGCGACGGCGGAGATGGTCTTTGGGGGACCGATCTTGCTGTCTGATGAGCCGTAGCTACCGATGGCGACACCCGCCATGCCCTCGCGCTCGAGGCGAGCAGTCTGGATGATCTTTCGCCAAGCTTCATACAGTGCAATGTCGGCGGCGCTGCCGCTGACTGGCAAGGCGTAGCCCTGTGCGATCTGGTCGGGTGCCAGAAGCAGTGGGACGGTTGTTGTCTGGCCTGCAGCAGTTGCAGAGATGCGCGTGATGCCTGGCTTGCGACCTGATGTGAAGTGGACCTGAGCCATTCCAGATGCATCGGTTGTGGCCTGAGCTGGGACGCTGCCATCACCGCTTGTGGTCTTCAGGGTCACGGCGACATTGCCAACTGGGTAGCCGTACTCATCGAGACTCAGGACTGTCAGCATGGCGCTGGAGAGTCCGTCCGCAGGCATCCGCTCCCGAGAAGGGAACATCAGCAGCTGCCTGAAGGGGTTGTCGGATCCCTCGGTTCTTACCGTGGTGATGACCTCAACTGAGCCCTTCCCGGTGGTCTCAAAGCGGGTCTTGTAGTCGCCGCTTCCGAGATCCTGGGTCGAGCCGCTGAGCTTGGCGCCGTTGGCTTGGAAGCGAAGCTCGCGACCTGCCATGCCGATGCCGTCTGATGACTGAACCTTGGTCAAGATCTGAAAGCCCTTGGCCGTCTTCATCAGGGTGCTAGGCTCAGGAGTGAGCATGACGGAGCCGGGACGGGCTGGAATCAGTGTGACGTTCTGAGATGCGACTTGTGCGCTCTTGAGATCGTCGACCTCCACCGTGATTGTGGCTGCAGTGCGTTGGTTGCCGTAAGGCGGCATGAAGTCGGCTCGGTAGACACCGTTGCCTTCATGAGCGGCGTCGCCCATGCTCCCTGCTGTGGTGCTGAACTTGACGCGAGCGCTCGTGTCCGGCTTGCCGTTCGGCGTCGTGACAAATGCCCGTACAGCCATCTTCAAGCCAGGATCTGATGCAATGGCAGCCGATGACGGAAAGAGGGTCACCCGGTTTGCTGGTGGTACCTGCATGTCGAGGGGCTCTTCAGTCTTTCTACCGTTGACCACGGAGATGACTCGGGCCTCGACAAAGCCGGGTCGAACCTCGAGTGGCACCTGGGCTCGGCCATTATTGTCCGACGACACGGGGCCGAATTCACGGTCATCAATGCGAACCATGACGTTGCTGTTGGGCTGGCCGACCACTGGAAAGTTGGCCTTTCCGACCAAGGGAAGGGCAAGCTGGCCGTAGGTTCTGTTTGGGTTTCGCTTGTCGGCGACTGTAATCAGCGCGACATGTGGGAAAAATTTAGCGGGTGGCTTGTACGACGCTGCGAATTTCCCGCCACCCATATTGGTCACGTTCTCGACAGTCCCAGAGTTGGTGGTGACCGCGAGATCAATCCCCTCAAGCTGTGCATTGCCTGTACCGCTGAGCGTGATGTTTATCGTGGAGCTACCGTCACGACCCAGAGTGATCTCTGTCGGGTTGGCCGTGATTGTGACTTGCTGATCAATAGACGGGCGAACCGCGACCATCCATCCCTTACTGACGGCCTGACGATCAGGTGTTCGTCCCTTGAGGGTCAGGGTGACGTCGCTGATGTTGTCGACCTTGGGTGGCGTCCAGTCAACCGCATAGAGGCCAGGGCGAACCATAGTGACCTTGCCGGTAGAGCCGGACTGGGCGCTCAGCTTCAGGCTGGCACCGCTCATGGGGGTTCCATTCGAGTTGTATGCGATGACATGGAGCTTGACGGGAGTCACGCCGTCTCCTGTCACGTCTCCGCCGCTGGCGAGCTCCAGCATCGGCTCAGCCGCCTGGGCAACCCCGACTGTGCTCAAAATTGAGAGCGGTTGGGAGGGCATGCTGACAACGAAGATGAGGGTCAGCAGGGTAAAAACGAAGCGGGCCAGTGCGGCCATGGGACTCTCCTTGAATTCTTAGATGCGTCTCCCGCGCACGCGGGAACAATCAATTGTGCATCCAGACTCCCGGCCATCTTAGAGACCTGCCTCCCTAAGTGTCAATCTGGATGGCCATATTGAAGCCTGTCCTCACAAGTCCTTTGCTGTCGTAATTAGGGTTTTCGAGATCCATTTCGGACTTATATTGGAGGCCTGGCAGATTGATCTTGTTGCGATGATCTGATGCCGTCTCGACTCTCATCTGGCGTAATTAAAGGTACACACTGTGAATTCGCGGAATCTCCTTCGGGCCCATATTCGAGATCTGGAGATTCCATTTGCCGTCGCGCGTCGGTTTGAGGTCGAGTTGGAGCGTGTCGCTCAGATTGATGGTCTGGGTTTCGATCCCGATGAGGCTGCAGTCATTCTGAGGATCCTCGGCGCGATCCCCGAGTCTATCAGTCCGGCACCTTTTGACACGCTGTGGCGATATGCGGAGCCGTTCTTGGAGGCCTGCCTAACGATCGCAGTTGTTGATGGTCGATACTCAGTTGAGCAGGCGAGGCATGTCAGTGTTCTGGCGTCCCGGCTCGGTTGGTCAGCCAAGCAGCTCTCGTTGTTAGAGGGCAAGACCCTGAGTGCTCTGGAGGCAAAGGGGTTGGCCCGGGCCGTCGGAGTGCGTGATGGCGGTGCTACGCAGGCTTGAAGCCACTAGCGCCTGCGATTACCACCGACTCGGTCAAATGCAGCATAGAGTGTGGCGTCGGATGGGTGCCGACGGAGCGCATCTCGGTAGATCTCTCTCGCGACACGATTCTCGCCGCGGGCCTCATACAAGCCACCCAAGAAGAGGGCAGATGCGGCCAGTGACTGATCGAGTGCCCATGACTTCTGAGCATGACGGACGGCCCACTCATCGTTGTTGGCTGCGCTGTAGGCTCTTGCCAGGAGCATATGTGCCTCAGCATTACCAGGAGCGATGGCCGTGGCGGCTTGGGCTGTCTGTCCCATCTGGTCGACGTTTCCTGACTTAGCCCATGCCTTAGCGATCTGAATCAGTTGGTCTACGGTGGGTTTTGACGAGCGGTCCACTGCAGTCTGCCATGCCTGAGCGGCAAGAGCGTGCTGTCCCAACGCTTGGTGAGCCTCACCGAGTCGGGTGGCAATGGTAATGGTCTCTTTTCTTCTGGTCGCTTCTTGGAGAGTGTCGCCCGATTTCATTGCTGACACACCGGCGACTTGCCGCTGTGAGGCATAGGGCTCCAGCCCTAAGCTCGCGTCGAGATGACGGGCTGCGTTGCTCCATGATTCTTGCTCCATGTAGAGCAGGCCGAGTGTCGCTGCCACGCTTCCACTTGTGCTGTATGCGCCGCGTAGAGCCTCAAGCTCCCTGATGGCCCGCTCTTTGTGGCCTTGCTCTCCGAACCAAATCGCCCGCTTCATCACCTGTCGAGGAGACGCGGGTAGCAGTGCTCTGGCCATCTTGTTGGCCATCACAAATGGGTCTTTTTTCTTCGCCTTCAAGAATATTGATGCACATTCGGCCTGAATCATGCCGTCATCGGATGCGATTGCTATCGCCTCAGTGGCCATGGCGACTGCAGCGTCATTGCGGTCTGCCCGGGACAACGTCCAGGCATGGAGCGCTCTAGCCTCTGGTGTGGAGACATCAATGAGGAGCTCATCTGCGGTATCCGCAGCGTTGTCCAGCTGGCCATTAGCGATGAGGGCTTCGACAAGCAAGAGTCTGAAGTCGTTGTCTTCGGGTAGGCTCTCCCGTGCGGACTTGATGGTCTTCAGTGCATCCGCTGACCTCCCGGTTGTCAGCAGCGCCCGAGCGAGCACGCGATGCGCGGAAATGTCACCTGACTTCGATGCCCGCTGTGCGGGTATGATGGCACGGATCGGTTGGTCACGACTTACATATGATGCGGCCATCCCCCTCAAAGCGGGAGTGGCTGTAGGGTCCTTATCGAGGGCGCGTTGGTACTCCTGTGCGGCAGCGTCAGGACGGTCCGCCTCTAAGTGGGCGTCACCCTTAGCGATGTAGTGCTTTGCGCCGCAGGCTGTAGAGCCGAGAGCCAAGCAGATGGCAATTCCGTGTGTCCGCATGGTCATGATTTCTTTATGCTCCGCGTCTGATTTTTATTGGCTGCCCAGGCGCCAGTAGGGGCTTCCCTGTAACTGTGCTTTAAGTTGCTCAAGTTCATGGGAGTGCAGCTCAAAGGTCTGTGGAAGGCTCGTGCTTGGATCCACCTGAGTGGCGAACCATCGCTCACCCACTTTGCTCTTATGGAGCATGAATCCACGAGGATCATCGTAGACCAAGTCAAGGTCGGCTGCGGTCAACTGGGCATTGGGATCCGCCGGTTCGGGAGCGGTCTCCTCTTCTGCCGCTCCCTCCTCAGGGGCTTCTGGCTCGACTGGTACGGGCGGTGGCGGCGCACTTTCAGCGAGGACGTCATCAATTTCCCACTGAATTTCGAGCAACTCGCCCTTTTTTACATTGTCGAGATGCTCACGAACCGCCGAGCCGTTTTCGCCTGTGGCCATCTCAAGTAAGGCATCTTTGATGGGCTTTCTCGACTCGAATTCTGTGGCGCGAAGTTCGTCGATTAGGGTGTCAACCGCTTCCATTATTGTCTCCTGGTGGTGTCGCGTAACCGAAGATTCTGGATTGTGTGGGGTGCCGCGGCTACGCTCATTGCATGCAGTTTATTGGACTCCTATCGACGAGCGATCGCGAACGGCTGATGGCCGAGAGTGACGTCGTCCAAGTTGGCGCTGGAAAACACCTGCTCCGGAGAGGTGGCCAGGGGGGTGATATTTTTCTTGTTGAGACCGGTCGGCTCGAGGTGGTCGACTCGCGCCAGAACCCTGAGATGGTTCTGGATATCTTGGGGCCGGGTCGTGTTGTGGGAGAGATGGCCTTCGTGGACCAGGCACTGCGTGCTGCAGATGTCCGTGTGATCGAGGACTGCACTGTGCGGCACTGGAACCGAGAGGACCTGCTGCGGATTCTAGATAGCGATCCCGGACTCTCTTCAAGGTTCTACATGGCGCTGAGTGCTGCGGCTGTTGCTCGCTTGCGCGCGACAGATCAGTTGGCTGCGACCGTCGGGCATGGTCAGGCTGTTGGCGGTGTGACTGCGGCGGTAGCGGATGAGGCTCGCGAGATCGCCACAGGTCCGCGGAGTGCGTGGTCGGCCGCTGAAGAAGAGCTGCGCCTCGAGACGCCAGGCACGGCTGCGAGCGGGATCGAGGGTGCACTTGGTGGACTCGTCGAGGCCGTCGATACATGGCTCTCCGCTGTGACCAGTGTGGGCCAGGCGAGAGAGGCGGGTGGAATTCTGCGGGCAGAACTTCGCCACTGGCTTGTGCGCTCTCGAAGCGGACAGCTCGGAATAGAGCGTCGCTATGAGCAGGGTGCGCGGCTGAGCTTCCTGGCGCATATCTTGCTCAATCGTGCAGAGGGCTCAGACAAGATTGGTGAGGGCTTAGATGCGTCGATTCTAAACCTCCCGACCGCGCGAGCACTCCGGAGGCGGATGGCCGGCGCCGTGGAGGAGATCACAGCCAACTTACCTCAGGCGCGTCCAGCAGTTGTCACCTTATTACAGCCGTCATGTGGCGCACTTCTCGCTCGGATTATTCCAAAAATTGTGATCGAGGGTGGTGTTGTTCGGTGCGTAGATGCAGACTCGCAGGCGCTTGCATTTGTTGATGCTGGACTTCAAGCTCGACCGACGAATGTGTCCCTTGAGATGGTTCACCAAGACTTGGTTGCACTGTGTGAGGAGAGAGCGACGCTCGCGCTCGACCCCTCAGATGTGATTGTACTCAACGGCTTGATAGATCATCTTCCTGTCCGGCTGGTGGGCTCACTCCTCAGGTGGTGCCGTGATCAACTCGCGCCTGGTGGGCGGCTTGTCCTCACGGCAATGGGTCCAACGCCTGATGCTCGCTTTATGGAGCACCTGCTTCACTGGCCGCTGATGCGCCGAACCGCTGAAGAATTACTCGGGCTTTGTGAGGCTGCTGGCCTCCAAGCGGAGGTCAGTGATCGGTCCCCAGGACTGGACGATGGAGGCATTGTCATCGTGAGTTCACGTGCTCGGAGCCATTAAAGGTGAATACAAATGTTGCTTGGTCCGGTGAACCTGCGTAGCTTTCAACACCGGACCCATGGATACACGAACAGATGGAGTACCCCATGATTCAAAAATGGACGCTGATACTGGCCCTCTCAGTCGCAGCCTGTGGTGGTGATGCACCAACGGAAGCAACCGCCGAGAAGGCGACTGCCCCGGCAGCAGATGCAGCCAAGGCCAAAAAGAAGGCCATTAAGTTTGATCCTGCGATGCTGGCTGGCGAGGCGCTCAAGATAGCCCTCGTACCTTCACCCGCTGAGATGCAGAAGGCGCTATCGAACGCTGGCCTTCAAGGGCAGCTCGCGGACATGGTGAAGAGCCGTGACATTGCGATGGATGCAACCAATAAAGACCAAATCGCAGTCCGCACGGGCGTGGTTCTGGCTGACTTGGTGCTCACGGTACAGACGGCAAGCACTGAGGAGCAGGTCGCACGCCTTGGGCGCATCAAGGAAGGTCTTGCCTCCTTGGGTGCTGGCGGTGATGTTGCCGCAACCCTCGACGAGCTGGTCGGAAAGATCAAGAGTGGCTCTGGGTCAAAGGACGATCTGCTCAAGGAGTTCGATGAACTCTCAGGTGTGCTCGTCCCCGAGATCAAGTATGAGGCTGGCGAGTGGGTCATTCCACTCATCAAGGCAGGCTCTTGGCTCGAGGGTGCTCACCTTGTGGCTGGCGCCATCAAGGCAGAGGGTAAGTATGAAGAGGCAGCTAAGCTTCTTCGTCAGCCCCACGTCATTGACTACTTTATCGAGTACGTACAGCGCGAGGGTAGCGAGAAAGCGCCCGATGCTGTGATTGCTAAACTCAATGAGACACTGTCCACTCTCAAGGAAGTGACCTCAAAGTCCGTCATAGAAGAGGCGGATGTAAACACGATTCACAGCGCAACTGCTGCTGTGCTGACCATGCTCTAAGGGGCCACCGATGCGATTCCTTGCACTGATTGGATTGCTCACCGCTGGCGGTATCGCCGTCGCGGATGAGGAAGAAGCCGACACCTGCCTCCGGACAAAGATCTGGGAAGGCTACAACGAGGGTTGGGCTGTACGTACAGCGACCAGCGCGACACTCGGCGAAGGTGACCACCGGATTTACATCGTCACCATGTATGCGGGCAATGAGTACCGTCTGCAGGTGTGTGGTGATGCAAATGCTAACGATATCGATATCGTCTTGCACGATGCGAACGGGACCGAGTTGATGCGCGATGAGTCTGACGATCGCGAGCCGATCGTCAACTTCAAGCCATCGAGTACAGATACCTACTACATCGCCGTGTATGCCGGTTCCCTTGCCAAGGGGCAGGACAAAGCGGGCGTAGCCATGGCGGTTACCTACAAGTAGGTTTCAATGAGTCACGACAGCCTAGAGGCCACATTCCTCGACGAGTTCGGGGGCAGGGGTCTCGACGTCGATGGAGTCCGCTTTGCTGCGGACTTCACACGTTTGGTGGTTCGTTCTCTCGGGCTGACGAGTCCGTCTGAAGATGAGCGTCGCGTGCTCGAGGCGGCGGTTCAGCAGCAATTTGAATGGGATGCTGAGGCTGCAGCCTCGCTGCTTACACTGGCACTGCTTCCTGCGTTTCGGGATGGGCTGCGAGACGATGAGATGTGGGCATTCTCAGATCGCTTTGGAGCTGAGGCGGCGGAAGCCCTCAGGGCCCGCGACGACACCACGAATACCCGTGACTTCTCTGAACGGTATGGGCCGAGCGCATCACTGGCCTTGCTGGATACACTCTTTGCCGTCGCGACCGCGGACAGTCATGTGAGCCTCCGCGAGGTTCGCCGTCTGGAGGAAGCCGCACAAGATCTCGATGTGGACCCCGTCTTGGTCGCAGCACTGCTTCAAAAGCATGACGACCGCCTCGCATCCGGTACGCTTCGTTTTGATCTCTCGGACGGCCGTGTCGTTGTGGGCCGAGCTATCGGCGTGGATATCTTGCTTGCTGATCCTCAAGTGGCGCTGCGTCACGCCGAATTATTTGTCGGACCAGAGGGTGTGCGTGTCACTGACAGCGGGAGCGGCAGACCGACCGTGCTGAATGGTCGTCCCGTGACGGCTTCGCCAATGGCGCAAGGTGACACACTGCAGATAGGTCCTTACCGGCTGGTGCTCGAGGGTAAGTGTCTTGTTGCCTCCTCGGATCGCCAATTCTCGTCGCTGAGTGTGCGCCGACTTTGTCGCAGTATCGACGACACATCGCTCATCGACGATGTCAGCTTCACCGTCTTCTCCGGTGAAGTGATCGCAGTGGTTGGGCCCTCCGGCTGCGGTAAGACCACGCTCTTGAATGCCATAAATGGCATCTCTCCTGCCGACAGCGGGGAGGTGCTCCTTAATGGGCAGTCTTTCCACGGCCAGCTCGAGCGTGACCGCTCTCTTGTCGGTATTGTTCCTCAAGATGACCTCGTTCATGCAGAGCTAACCGTCGAAGAGAGCTTGTTTTATTCGGGGCGTCTGAGACTGTCTGCAGGTGCATCTGATGCGGACATTGAGGTCCAGGTCGATCGGGTCCTCGGTGAGCTCGGTCTCGAGGAACACCGAGGCAGTCGTATCGGCGATGTGCTTCGTAGAGGAATCTCAGGTGGTCAGCGGAAGCGCGTCAACCTGGGGCAGGAATTGATGACCCAGAGCACACGGGTCTTGTTTCTCGACGAGCCCACAAGCGGCCTTGACCCCCGGGCATCTCAGGACATTGCTCGGCGAGTCCGGCAGCTGGCTGACCGTGGCCGCATAGTCTTTCTTGTGACGCACGACCTGACGCCAGAGATCATGGCAGCGGTCGACCATATGCTCGTCATGGCCCCAGGTGGTCGCCTAGCATTCTTTGGACCGCCCGCGAAGGCGTGCCAGTGGTTTGGCGCTGCGACCCCGGATGCTGTCTTCAACCGCTTTGGTGACCGCAGCCCTGAGGCTTGGGCCGAGGATTACCGCGAGAGTCCGATAGCGCGGACATATGTAGAAACTCGAGAGCACCTTCTGTCTCTAGATGGTGTGCGCTCCGACACTAACGATCGAGAGCGCCACAGCACCTCCATGCTCACTCAGACACGTGCGCTGCTTACTCGGTATGCGAAGGTGAAGCTTCGAGATCGCACTGGCATGGCGGTCCTCGCTGCACAGCCGCCGCTCCTTGCTTTAGTCATGTGGGTGGTGTTCCCGCGGCCGACCACAGCGCTGATGTTTATGCTCACGCTGTCTTGCCTCTGGTTTGGGATGTCCGCTTCTGTGCGGGAGCTCATCTCTGATCGTGTAATCTGGCTTCGCGAGCGCAGGATTGGCGTCGGGGTGTTGCCCTATCTGTGCAGTAAGGTTGTCGTGTTGGGTGTCTTGGCGACCCTGCAATGCTTGAGCTTCACGGGCCTGCTCTACCTCGTACTCGACATCGGTAGCTATGGTTTCGATTTGCTTCAGCTGGGTTTGGTGTGCACGCTCACAGGGCTGGTTGGGATGTCTCTGGGGCTGCTCGTCAGCGCGGCCTGGACCAGCTCGGAGGCTGCTGTAGGTACGCTTCCGCTCCTGCTCATTCCTCAGATTACCTTCTCGTCCATCATGGTCAGTGTGCGCTCCATGGGCGAGCTTGCACAGCTGTGCAGCTGGTTCACTGTACAGCGCTATGCCTTTGATGCGGTGATCAAGTGTGGAGAAGAGCTTGCGTACTTCAAGTACGGTCAGTGGCAGCGTCAGCGTGTCCGTGGCTTTCTGTATGAGCTCGGTCTCAAGGACTCGTCTAAGGCTGACGACGTTGGCCTGAGCCTGGAGCAACTCTGTGGTGCGATGGTCGGCTTTACTGCGCTGTTCTTGCTCGTCACCGCTGTGCTCATCTGGGCCCGCGGCCGACGCGGCTGAGCACTCAGACTGCAGGGTGTCTACTCACCGCTTCGACACGCTCAGATGATTCGAGGTCCAGTACATAGCGGACCATCTCCTTTCCATAGAAGTGAAAGCGGCCGCTGTCCTCAAAGCCCCAGCTCAGCAACTGGCGATTAGCGCCTTCATTGTCGACCTCGGTGGTGACCTTGACGCGACGGTGACCGCGAGCGAGTAGTTCATCGAACAGAACTTTGTTGATGTGTCCGCTGATTCGTTTTCCGCGGAGACCGCGCTCAAAGCTGCAGAAGAGGCTCTCTGCCATCTTGTCTGTTCCAGACAAGGCACTGTAGCGTCGCGTCTCAAGCAGTGTCTTGAGCATGCTCGGGTTTAAAATGTTCGGGAGTGCGGACCAGGCGAGGGCAGGCCACATCCGCTTAAACGTAGCGGCGAGCATCTCATCGGTGTCCTGGCTGCCAGCGATGAAGCCGCGAACACAGCTCTCCTCTTCGTAGACAAAGCCGAGGAATCGCTCGTCGTCAATCAGAGACGTGTACAGCGACTGCAGGAAGCGCAGCCCAAGCCTCGCCCAGGTCGACTTGCCCATCGCGGTGTGGTGGAGTCGGGCGACTTCGGGGGCATCTTGGACCGCCATGGGGCGAATGGAGCCCAGAACATCAGGATCCACGTTGAATGGTCGTGGACTCATTCGTCTTGATGCTTCCGGATTGTCTCCAGGAAGGGGGTCTGATGAATGGCGCGGTGCTGGGCGGCCAGGAAGTTCCCGATTGCATTCTCAAAGTCTGTGGAGAAGCTCTCGTTGAGGAGCCTGCGTGCCAGGGTGACGGCGACGTTGTGGATCGGACCGAAGGCATCGATGGTGCGCGAGAGCGCAGCCTCAGTGTCATCGCTCACAGCCGACACAAGTCCGAGACTCAGGGCCTCATCAGCGGTCACCTTGGGGCACTGCATGATCAGTCGCTTGGCATGTCCAAGTCCGATGGTTTTTGCCAGGCGGAATGTGGCCATACCGGGGAGAAAGCCGAGGTGTACTTCATTAAACTGGATGCTTGCCCGCTTTGTCGCGATGGCTGCGTCAGCGACCAGCATGAGCTGGGCGCCGCCACCGTGACATTCTCCATCGATGATGGCGATGATGGCCTTCGGGAGGCGCTCTACGCGGGCGCAGATCTTCTCCCATTTGTTGAAGCCATGGATGTCCATGGGTTGATCTGGTCGAAACTCAGCGAAGTCAATTCCCAAGGAAAACCGACCGCCTGTGCCCTGCAGCACAACGACCTTTGCTTCGCTGCTGTCCTCGAGGTGATCGCAGACTGCGCTGAGCTCGCGGACCATGGCCATATTGATGCGGTCGCGCCCCAATGTCACGCGGGCGATGTCACCATTTTCTTCGTAGTTTAGGGTCTCGTACATGCTTCCTCTTACCAGTTCAGGAGTGCCGTCTCGATTGTCGATCCGGGCCCCATGGTCATCATTACCCCGCGGTCGCCGGGCTTGACTTTGCCTTCTCTCATTAGTCGCTGGTAGCTAAACAAGAAGCTGCCGCTACCCAGGTTTCCGTATTGGCGCAGGACATTCACTGTGTGTCTGACGTCATGCTCGGTGATTCCAATATTGTACTTGATCGCATCGATGACCTTCTTGCCACCAGAGTGAATGATCCAGTGTTTGATGTCTCGCCGCTTCAGGCCATTTCGACTCAAGAGTCCATCAACCGGGGTCTCGGTATGGATCCCGAGTACATACGGTACGTCCCGATCTAAATAGAATGAGAACTTTCCGTGCTCAGGAGCCCAGTTGTAGCGCATGGCTCCCCAGGCATCGGGAATGATGTGACTGTAGAAGTCCACGACACGGGGAACCAGCGCGTCATCGGGGTCCTCGGCTCGGAGCAAGACGGCCGCACACCCGTCGCCGAAGAGGCTGTTGACGACGCCGGTACCCATGGTGTCATCGTAGATGTAGAGGGCTGAGTTGACCTCGCAGCAGACCATCAACGCATTCTTGCCTGGATTTGCTACGCACCAGTTGGCTGTAGGGTTGAGCCCATTCAGGCCAGCGTTACAGCCCATGCCGACAAGGTCCGCTCTGTGGCAGTCGACCCGAAAGCCGAGGTGCTTGATGAACATGGCGGTCAAGCCTGGCAGCATCATCCCGGTGGATGTGATGCAGCAGAGATAGTCGATATCGGAGGTCGTCAGGCCCGTTTCGGACAGGGCCTTCTCGATGGCTTGTTCACCGAGCTTGAGCGACCACTTTCGGTGCTTGCGCAAGAGTGATTCTTGATCCTCGTGAGGTACACCATTCTCGTCTGGCTCCGGCAGAACGAGATGTCTACCTTCAATATGGCTGGCCTTGAACATGCTCTGGACCATTGGGTTTGCAACCCTGAACAGCTCTAGGATGTCCTGCTGCGAGTATCGGTTTGGCGGATTCGCGGTGCCGACGGCCAAGATTCGTGCATGCGGTGTGTTCATCTAAGTCACAGTTTGCCAGTAAAGCGGGGTTTTGCGCTATTCTTGACTCACCTCAATCCTCGGTTTTTGGCGATGTCCGAAGCTTCTGACTCTGATGAAAACGATCCTGTTCACGGGCAGGCAGCGGAGCCTGATGCGTCTATTGATGCTGATGATCGGTCGACAGAGCGTGACCTCATCGCTGAATTGGGTGAAGAAGTAGAGCCCGAGCTCGAGGAAGAAGATGTTCCGGATGAGGTTCGATCTGAGGTCGCGGTAGGCGCGACAGAGTCTGGTATTGCAACAAACAACTCGCTTCGTGCGCTCTCGCGGGCGGCGCGAAGCTTCCTGCTGTACGAGCCTCGAAACAAGGCCATCAGGGACTTCCTTCAGGACTATCGGGAGAACATGCTGGCCACACTGGCCGCTCACGGGTCGATGAGCCTGGATATTCGACCGTTTGAGATGACTCGCGACGGCGAGGTGGTCTACCTCGAGCGTGATCGTGAACGTTCGCTGGCCTTCCGTCTCTTCCGCGATGGCGTCCGACGGATCACCATCGAGCCGGGTGTCGTCTGGGAAGAGCTCCTCCGGCTGCTTGAGATCCTCTCCATTCGATACACGGGCATTCGTCAATCTGAGGATGACATTGTGACCCTGCTGTGGAAGGCAGGCTTCAAGAGCATCGGTATCGTCGCTGTAGAGGGATTCGTCCCTGAGGAAGAACGCCCAGAGGGTTCTCTTGCAGATCAGATCCCAGTCAGTTCATCGGGTAAGAAGCGAAAGAGAAAGAAGCGTCGAAGCGGCATTGTTCATGTAGAAGCGCCGAATGATTTTGACCATCCCCTTCCGAACCATGAGAAGAAAAGAGAGCCGCAGTGGGTTGATCTTGATGAGGGTCAGCTAAAAGATCTGGCTGCGGAGGCGGACTCACTCCACCTGCCAGCGACCTCAGTGCGACTCATCGGGCGGCTGCTTGGGGTCGTAGCCGATCCCTTAGATCCGACAGATCTCTCCGATATCTCACCGCTGGTGAATGAAATCAGAGACTTTCTCCTCTCAGAGGGTCAGCTTGAGTATCTGACTGAGCTTGTCCGTGTGGTCGAGGCTCATCGCTCGATTGATGAAGAGAAGATGGATGCTCAGCTTGCAAGGTTTGCAGACACGCGAGCATTGCGCCGTATTTTACAGTCTGTCTCGAAGGGCTCTGAGGCTGTTCCACCGGAGCTCATCGAGCTCCTGGAGATGGTGCCATCTGATCACCTCGAGCACCTGATGGATCTACTTGTGGAGGAGCGGGGTGCTGCCTCTCGACGACTGACTCGAATGCTGATTGAGCGATTTGTACGTGAGACCTGGGATCCAGGATTTGTCTACGAGCGTATGCACTCCGAGAGCCCAGGTGTGCTCTGCGATATTCTTCGAGCGACGAGTCGCGCGCTTCCGGACAAGACTCTGGGTGAAGCCGTACAGCTATCTGCTCACGAGTCCCTAGAGGTTCAGATGGAAGTCCTCTGGGTCTTGGGGCGTGCCGACGAGGAAAATCTCGTCGAGACGACATTTCTTCAGATGATGTCCAGCCCGCATCTCGAGGTCCGTATTCGTGTGCTCGACTACTTCAAGGACTACGGCTCAGAACGTGTCTTTGAGCCAACCGCAGAGCTTGTGAAGCGGCTGTCCACTCGTGGCATCAGCGATCGGGAGTGCCAGGCTGCGGGCTCTGTACTGGCGCTTGTTAAGCCGGATGAGGCGAAGTCAATGCTGAAGGCTTGGATAAAGCCACCCGGGGTCTTCAAGCGCTGGGTGGAGATGCCGGGTGCTCAGGCGCTGCAGCGCACAGCAATCTATGGCTTAGCGGAGATTGCGGGCGATGATGTCGATAAAGTTCTCCGGTGGCTCTCTGAGCGCTGTAGCGAGGACGTGTATCAGCTCTGTATGAAGACCTTGGTACAGCGCAGAAAGGAGGGCTTGGGACGTGCTTGATGAACCCCAAGATGATGGCCTCCTCGAGGAAGAAGTTGAGATCGTTCACGACGATGAGATCCTTGAGTCACAGGAGAGGCTCGGAAAGGCGCTCGATACGGCTCGTGCAGGAGAGGATCGTGCCCTCGCGACCGCGGTGAGAGAGGATGGCGAGCGCTTTGTTCGGGTGTTTTATGGTCTTCTCCGTATGCTTCGCCTCCATGATCTGGACAACGAGGCGTTTGCACGGCCAATCTCCGAGATGGTTGAGACCTCTGATGTTCTCTGTTCTCTGTTGGGTGCGGTCAACATTGTCTCCGTTGAGGAGCAGGTGTACATCAACGATATTCGTATTCGATTTGATGAGAGTGCAGAGAGTGGTCGGTTGATGGGGGCGGAGTTGATGCGCCACCGCATTGGCGGAATCACTATCCACAAGCAGCTGACTGAAGACAATATTCGAGGAATGGTCGAGGTCTTTGCACAAGATCCTGATGAGGACGCTCCCCGGACCGCGATCGCTAATGCGCTAGCGAAGCGTGGCATTGATGGGATGGAGCTGTTTGGTGTCTTCCGCTTTCGTGTCACTGGCGAGGAAAGTGTTGAGGTCGAGACAAATGATTCCCGTCAGACCGAGGAACAGGTCGTCGAGATTGTTGACCGCGGAGCGGACCTGGTCGAAGACAGTCTGGACAATCTGGGTGCCAATAGAATGCCCAATCCTCTCCCGCTTCGACGGGTAGTCACTGAGATTATCGAGGGTGGTGTGGGCGCAGAGGGTCTCTGGGATGAGCCCAGCAGCTCCAATGACTTTGGTGCTCATGTCGTTCGGGTCTCCCGGTTTGCGCTGGTGATCGGTACAGCGGTGGGCCTCTCGGATGAAGCGCTTCAGGATCTCGGGGTGGCGGCCCTCTTCCATGACATGGGGTACGGCGCCCGAGAAGGTGCTGTAGAAGCCAAAGATGGCCAAGAGGCTATCGCAGGCTACGCGCCTCCCTACGAGCGGCACGCTGCCGCTGGTGCGCGGCTCCTGCTCCGTCAGCGGGGCTTTCATCCCGCTAAGATTCAGCGCATCCTGGCCACACTCGAGCACCACGACGACTACAATTCCGAATCTGGAAAGCCATCGCTCTTTGGGCGCATCATCCGAATCGCCGAAGACTTTGACAATTTGATTCGATCGCGGGGCGGTGGTCTCACCTCTGGTGATGCGCTGATGCGCATGCTTCCGCATCAAGGTACTCGGTACGATCCGCTTCTTCTTCAGGGCTTCATCAATGCCATGGGTAAGTATCCACCAGGCACAATGATGCTCTTGGCTGACGGCTCGATTGCGGTCAGTATCGGTATCTGTCGGAATCGAGAGACCTTCGACAAGCCAGTTGTGCGTATCGTGAGAGATGCGGCGGGGGATGTTCCTGATGAGGACCAGGTGGTTGACCTCGCCGAGGGAGGAGAGGTTCGTCTGGTGCTCAATTCGCGACCGGAGAGCTTAAAGCGCGACGGCACTTGAGCGTGGCCATGAGGCGGACTCAGTCCCCTGGTTGTCCCATGATGGTGTCTGGAAAGTGATCGAAGATCATCATTCCACGTTCGGTATCGCCCACGATTAGGTGTTCTCCGAAGCTCCACACCCCCCATGCGCCCTCGATAGGCGGTAGCGGCTCTACACCCTCGGGACGTGGCGGGTAGTCCACTGGAAATGTGTCATGGTGACCGGTCTGCACGAACCGTCCGTCAGCGATCTCAAAGCTATAGACGCCGTCGATGTACCAGGCAGCAAAGACGGTGTCGCCGTCGAAGTAGCCATTGTGTACGCAGCGGTCGGGGGCCGTCGAGAGTGAGTCGAGCTGCTGGATGCTGCTCAAGTCGGAGATGTCCCACAAGGTCAGCGGTCCGTCGAGGATCTCTTGGCTTCCGACCAGCAGTGTGCCGTCTTGATTGGGCCAGACGTTGTGCATGCCCATGTCGACCTGGACTGAGGCGAGCTCAGCGGGGCGGGTGGGGTCAGAGATATCGACCACACTGAAGCCGCTGAAGTGTGCAACATAGAGCCGGTCACCTTGAGCCATCATGTCGTGTGATCCTCCAGGTCCTCCGTGCAGATAGCGGGCACCGCTGGGCTCGGGATACCACGCGGCAACACGGGTAGGGTTTGTTGGATCCCTGACATCAACAATGGCCACTACCTCCTCCATTGTGCTGGCCAGGTACAGGTAGCCATCGCTGTAGCTCATGTTGTGAACCCATGAAGCTGGAGAGTCGATGGTGGAGAGCAAGGTGGGCTGAGAGGGGTCGCTGAAGTCATAGATACGCACCCCGATGTCATCACACAGTGTGCATCCATCCGCATCGGGATCAACTGCGGTAAACAGCAGATCGTCCCAGACCTTGATGTCTCTTACGTAGCCAATGTCACGAAGGGTGTGGATGATCTCAGGATTATTGGCGTCTGTGACATCGACCACGAGCGCGCTGATGTCATCGTTGGTCCCGCCGCCGATGACTGCGATGTCTCCTGAGCCCCACACATCCATGGCCCTGCGCAGCGGTAGCTCTGAGCGGTAGACGAGTCGGTTGTCTCCGACCAGCTGTGCGACGGATGCACGCGTGATGGGCT
>Ga0315315_10000920_pt1 | contig 26327 bp, 23 predicted proteins | sample M140m3416metaG_FD_203699 | JGI IMG/M metagenome (GOLD analysis project Ga0315315, IMG submission 203699) | Ammonia-oxidizing marine archaeal communities from Monterey Bay, California, United States - M1 40m 3416 | ecosystem: Environmental > Aquatic > Marine > Intertidal zone | place: USA... | reverse complement strand
GCCAGTACCGTCGAGGGCCACCGTCTCTCCAGCTGTTGCGCTGATGTCAGGGCCAGCGTCGCACAGGGGAGGGGTGTTGGCGGACTCGGCAGTCAGTGAGGCAAGGGCGGTACAGCTCTCTTCGCCGTCACTGACCGTTAGTTCGACTGCATATGTTCCTGGAACATCCGGGATAAAGTCGGCCGTGACGGACGTGCGGTCGATGAGTCCGTTCAGCGACTCCTCAGGCCTGGAAACAAAGCTCCAAGAGTAGGAGAGGGCGTCCCCCTCAGCATCCGATGATCCGCTCCCATCAAAAGTGATCCGCTCATCGACAATGGCTGTGAGGTCTCCTCCTGCATCACATGAAGGCGGAGTGTTTGCAGACTCCGCGGTCAGCACCATGTTGTCAGTGCAGGTGTCTGTACCGTCGCTGACGCTCAGCTGCGCTGTGTAGACTCCAGCGACATCTGGAAAGAATCCAGCGATATCGGAAGTTCTGTCGAGGAGGCCATTGACCGAACCCTCTGGACGCTCTGTGAACGACCAACTGTAGGTCAGGACATCGCCGTCCAGATCCGTGGATCCGCTGCCATCGAGGGCTGCACGTTCACCAATGAGGCCAGACAAGTCTGGGCCAGCGTTGCAAGTGGGCGGAGTATTGACGGGAAACACCGTGAGTGTGAACTGATCGGTACAGCTGGCCGTCCCATCGCTCACCGTGACTTCAGCTTGATAAGTGCCGTCGACGTCTGGGAAGAACGTAGCGGTAGCGGCGGTCCTATCGATAATTCCGCTCACAGAGCCATCTGGTCTGGATGTAAAGGTCCAGGCGTAGGTGAGGGGGTCACCATCCGCGTCTGAGGAGCCTGACGCATCCAGGCTCACGATGGCATCAACCTCAACCGACTGGTTCGGGCCGGCCTCGCAGCTTGGTGGTGTGTTGATGACGGGCTCTTGCACATCGACAACAATGAACTCTGTGCAGCTCTCTTCAGCGTCAGCGACGGTGAGTGACAGCTCGTAGACTCCCGGAACGTCCGGGGTCATATTGGTTACCGCCGAGGCTGGAGCCTCTATCGTGACTCCCGAACCGGATGGAGCGCTGTAGATGGTCCACTCATAGCTCAGGGGGTCACCGTCTGGGTCGCTACTGCCGCTGCCGTCGAGGACTGCGACGTCACCCAAGTCGACGGTGATGTCTCCGCCCGCATCGCAGCTGGGTGGGGTGTTCGGTGAGGTGTCGATGGCAGTGACGACAATGAGCTCAGTGCACTCCTCCTCGCCGTCGGTAGCCGCAAACTGCAGTACGTATTCACCAGGCTCGATGGGTGTAAACACAGTCGAGGAGCTCCCGGGGTCATCAAACGAGGCCGGTGTACCAGTTGGGCCAGTGAGGACGCTCCATGCAAAGCGCAGGGTGTCGTCATTGGGGTCGAAGGTGAGCGAGCCGTCAACCAGGATGCCCACCTCCATGTCTGTCGTCTGGTCTCCAGTCGTCGCGCAGGCTGGGCTCAGATTTGTCCCCTCTGGGTAGGCAGTCACAGCGATCCAGTCGCTCGCACCAGCGGCGCCGTCACTTACATCCAGACGGATGAGGAATTCTCCCTCGATGTCGGGACTAAAGGAGGGCGTGGAACTGTCGGCGTCTTCGATGAGGGCGGCCGATCCGGCTGGAGCAGAGTGAATAGACCAGAGGAAGGTCAGCGCATCTCCATCTGGATCAGTGCTCTGGGTACCATCGAGTGGCACGCCCACGCCGACCTCGGCCTCTCGGTCTGAGCCTGCGTCTGCCTGGGGTGCTCTGTTTCCAGTCTCTCCGACGATGACTCTGGTGGCATCGGTCGCGCAGAGTAGCCCCGAATCGCAGACGGTCAGCTGGATAATAAATGTTCCCTCTGTGTCTGGGGTGAGCGAGGCCAGGAGCTGGTCCGCAGCCACCATGTCTTCTGTGGTCAGCGTGCTGGATACTGGCGCAGAGCTGAGCGTCCAGCTGACACTCAGTGGGTCTCCATCAGGATCGAAGGAGGCGAGCCCATCGAGCTGCGCAGCAAGACCCGGTGCACTCAGGATTACATCAGCGCCAGCCTCGGCGACAGGTGCTCTGTTGTCGATGGTGTCTTGTACCTGGACCGTGACCTGGCATGGGTCTGAACTCAAGCTTCCATCGGACACAATCAGGCTGGCCTCAAAGGTGCCAGGCACATCCGCTTCAAAGCGGGTCACGGCTTGGTCTGCACCTATCAGGGCCGCAGCACTCTCTTCAGGTGAACTGAGCGTCCAGGCATAGGCGATGGCATCCCCATCAGGATCTACAGAGGCGGCACCATCCAGGGCGACGAGTCCGCCAGGCGATACAAGCTGGTCGCTGCCGCAGTTGGCCACAGGTGGTTGGTTCGCCTCGTCTGCAACCATCAAGGCGAGTGTTGTTGCGCGAGAGTCGAGTGTGCCGTCGCTGACGGTAAGGCCCACAATCCAGACTCCTGGCATGTCAGGCTCAAGCTGTGCTCGCTGCGGATCAGTCTCATCTTGGGTAATGAAACCGGATGCACCCTCAGGTGTCACCAGAAGGCTGAAGTCCCAGTCTGATAGTGCGGTGTCATCTGGTGCGGTCGACTCGCTTCCATCGAGAACAAGCGGCAGGCCTACACCGAGGAGTCCCGATGCGCTCAGGCGGGCGACTGGTCGCTCTGCTGCAGATGTACACACGATCTCGGCCATGTCCGGGTAGGACTGGTTCCCGTCATTGTCTGTGACCTCAAGCGAGACGACGAAGCGTCCACAGACATCGACGCGCATGCTCCGCTCGGCACCATCACCCTCGAGAACTGCAGCGCTATCCTCGGGGGAAGAGATCAAGGTCCACGCATACGATGCGATAGTCCCGTCTCGATCTTGTGACCCAGATCCGTCCAGGTTGATCATTACACCTGAGGTCACCAGCTGGTCAGGACCCGCATCAGCAACAGGCGGAACCTGATCCTTTGAGCTGCAGGCTAATAGCCCAAGCAGCAATGGCATCGTTCGAAGCATCACCCCAACACCCCCAAATCCCCAAAAGGGAAGCACTCGCATCATAGATCACAGGAGGACTAGTCTGCACAAATTGGATGCTGAGGAGTGGCCTAAATACGCTTAGGGGCGCCAGTGTTGAACGATATTGGCTTGTTCGACCAAGTCTGCTCGCCAAGCCAACAGCCACTGCTTGCGTGCCTCAGCCTCGAGCCCAAGGCGCACAATGTGCTTTTCGGACTCGAACTTGGCCTCGTCGGGCTTCTCGAATGAGATGATCTCGGCAACAATGCGCCCGCCAGGAACAGGGAAGACCTGAGTGAGGACGCCTGTAGTGGTTGCGGAGGAGACAGCCTTGATGAGTGCCTCCGAGTCGCTGAGTCCGGGGAAGCTCGGGTTGCCAACTGGGAACGGAGGTGTCTCCAGCGCCATGACTGACTGCTCGTCGAGCACGGCGTCACTTGGGCTGCCGTTGGCGGTCCAGTCCGCAAGGAGCTTCTCTGCGTAGGCTGTTGCTGCTGTGCCGACACCCTTCTCTGCAGTGATGGTGCGCGCGATGTCGGCCTTGACGTCATCGAATGCGGTCGTCTCGGCGTCGTACAGTTCTTCGACCTTGGCGATCATCAGCCCATCGGAGACCGTGACGACATCGGTAACGCCACCGACTTCAGTGTTGAAGACTGCAGATGCGACTGACGGAGAGAGCTGCTCTTCAGCCATCACGCCGACATCGCCGCCCTGGGGTGCGGAGAGGTCCTGGCTGTTTGCGATGGCCAGCTCCGCAAAGTCAGCTCCAGAGCGGGCCTCCGCGAGAACCTTGTCCATGCGGCTGCGTGGATCAGTCTCGCCGTCTGACTTGATGATGATCTGCCTGAGCTTTGCGCGACGAGGCTTCTTGTACAGGCGCTTGAAGTCTGCTTCGTAGCGAATGCGAATGTCTGGCTCATTTGTCTCGACGAAGGTCTGAATCGTGCCCTCATCGATGACCACATCATCCAACAAATTGCCGTCTGGAATACGCACCATCTTCAGTGAGATGCGGGTCTGAGTCTCCATGTAGAGCCTGCGAACCTGACCATCGGAGATGCGTACGCCGCTCCATGCAAGCTCGCTGAGCTTGGTGAGGGTCATCTGGCGCCGAACCTGATCCTCGAAGCGGCCTTGGGTGAGACCCATGCGCTTCAAGTTCTTCCTGTACAGCTTGTCTGAGAACTTTCCGTCTGAGTCCTTGAAGCCGTCCACCTGGAGGACATAGCGTGCGATCTCGTCGTCGCTGACCTCGATGTTGTTGTCTACAGCAGCTTGCTGGAGGACCTCGGTCTCGATGAGCTCAGCGACGGCTTGACCGGCAATACGCGATTGCTCTTCGTCGCTTTTCGCTTCGCCCTGACTGCGAGAGTAATTTCGCATCAGATTTTGGAATTGTGTATCTGTGATGCGCTCGCCATTGACTTCGGCGATGACTTGGTTTGTCGGTCCGCCTGCGCCGCCTACACCCCAAAATACGAATACAAGGACGATGGCAGCGAAGACTGCCTTCATCCACGGGTTGTTCGCGCCTGCGCGAATGTTCTCCATTACCGCCATGGGTCACCTCTGAGGGGGGTGGCTATACCGACCAAACATCGACCCTGCAAGGCGTTATCGGGCTTTAGCTGTCCATAGAGTGATCTGAGTGTCTCTTGAGAGCGCATTTCGACCGAAGCGTTTCTTTGCTGAAGGCATCCACTCGCGGAGGTTCTTCTTGCGCTGTTTGTGGCTGGGGTGAGTCGACAGAAAGGAGGGCATTGCAGAGCTTCCAGCTGCTTTTCCCATGCGTGTCCAGACGTCCACGGATTCTTCGGGTGGATAGCCTGCGCGCGCCATGTACATCAGTCCAGCAACATCAGCCTCTTTCTCATGCTTGCGAGAGAATGGGAGCAAGACGCCGACCTCAATTCCGATTCCGAGAGCTGCCAGCAACATGTTCTTGGCCTCATCTGGGAGAGAGGTTTTGTTGTCCATGTACAGATACATGGCGGTCAAGCCACCAAGAACCGTGGCCTGCTGACTCATCCGCTCAGCACTGTGGTGAGCCATGGCATGACCCACCTCATGCCCCATGACAAAGCTCATCCCCGCTTCGTTCTGCAGAACGGGGAGGATTCCGCTGTAAAAGGCGATCTTTCCACCAGGCAGGCACCAGGCGTTGAGGGTGTCATCATCGTCAATCAGTGCATACCTCCAGCGGTATGATGGCTTTCTTGCGACACGTGAGATCCGCTTTCCGACCTTCTTCAGAACCTTCGCGTCGTTGCTCTTCCTGTCTAAGTTGACCTGCCCCAGCATGTCTCCATAGGCGGAGTCACCCAGTCCCACCATCAACGGATCGGGGACGAGGTTTAGCTGCATCCTGTTGGTAAAGGGTGCGCGTGAGCATCCCGTCAGCAAGGCGAGGAGCGCGACGTGCCGTAAGAGTGAGACGGGTCGATGGTTTGGGCGATCGGGTACTTGAGCCATGGGGCGTGGTCCTCCTATCCATGCTACACATTGTGAACGCGGTTCGTTTCTAGAACTGCAGCACTCTCCCCGCTACAATCCTTCTTCTTCCACCTGTATCTACGCTGATGTTCAACGCTGTATTCGGAGCCATGTCGAGTGACATGGCGATCGACATGGGTACTTTCGAGACGCGCATCCTCATGGGTGGGCGTGATGGGCTGGTTTGTGCGCCGAGTGCAGTCGCTATTCTCCATGATCGAACTGGGGAGCGCCACATCATGGCGGTGGGGCAGGACGCATGGCAGATGCTTGGACGCACCCCAGGTGATGTCCGAGTGATTCGCCCCATACGGGATGGGCTCATCACTGAGTTTGATGTCGCCGAGGCGCTCCTGAGGCACCAGATGGTCGCGATTCAAGGACGTAGGCTCTGGGTTGGTCCTCGTGTGGCGATGTGCATCCCTTATGGAACAACCGAGGTTGAAAAGCGAGCAGTGCGTGAGCTTGCGGAGGCTGCGGGAGCCCGGACCGTTCACCTGATTGAGCAACCACTCGCTGCTGCAGCTGGAGCGGGCCTGCCGATCACCGATGCCTGTGGCCAGATGGTGATTGATGTGGGCGCTGGGCACACTCAGATTGCTGTGATCTCGCTCGGAGGCATCGTCTACAGTCGGAGTGTCAAGATTGGCGGTGACCACATGGACCAGGCCATCATTCGGCACCTCGAACAGCATCATGGCTTGACGATCGGGACTGCGAGCGCAAACGCGCTCAAGGTAAGTCTTGGGACGGCACTGCCGGTTGCAAACCAGAAGAAGATGGAGGTTCGTGGTCGTGACGTCGATAGCGGCTTCCCGAGAGTCGTCAGCGTCGCTCAGGTTGATGTGGGCGCCGCTCTTCAGGAGGCCGTCCAGCTCATCGTGGAGGCTGTAGTGGCGAGCATGGAGCACACGCCGCCGGATCTGGCTGCTGATATCGCGGCGACTGGCATCGTACTGGTCGGCGGGATGGCGCAGCTGGATGGTCTTGACCGGGCGGTTGGCCATGCAACTGGTCTCGCGGTTGTAGTTGCCGAGGAGCCAGGTGCCTGCACTGTACGGGGCGCATCGATGGCGCTCCAGAATCAAGCGCTTCTTCGGGCCGCTGCGGGTTGAGCCAAAAAAAACGCCAGCCCCTGGAGGGCTGGCGCTGATGTGTATTGGGCGACTGCTTAGAGCGCTGTAGAGACAAACTCATCGAGCGCCTTGCGGTTCAATGCACCCACGCGCTGTCCGACCACTTCGCCACCCTTGAAGAGGAGCAATGTGGGGATGTTGCGAACACCGAATCGCTGAGCGATAGCTTGGTTGTGGTCGACGTCTACCTTGCAGATAGACAGGCGGCCCGTGTAGTCACCGGCCATCTGCTCGAGAACTGGTGCTATCGCGCGGCAAGGTCCGCACCAGGTGGCCCAGAAGTCTACGAGGACAGGAATGTCGCTGTTCACGACGTCGCCGTCGAAGTTGGAGTCTGTAGTGTTTGTAATGAGGTCGCTGGCCATGTGTGCTCCCACGGTGTGGTTGGGTGTGTTTAATGCGCTCCCAACACTAAGGGGGTGTCGGGTTTGACCTGTCCCATGTACGATCCTGTCTGGGATTCAGCAACAACGCTGAGAGAGAGTTGGTGGGAATGCTGAAATTCAGCATCTTATTTTTACGCTAAAAGGAGGACATGTCTGTGGATGGGTTGTCGGGGATCGATGCGCTGGCAGGCTTGTCAGGGACGTCAGGGGAGATCCCTCCAATTCGCGTATTGTTCCTCGCGCACCGCGTTAGCGCCTCGGGGCGTCTCTGGATGACCCGCGGCGTTGAGATGCGCACGATTGATTTAAGGGCCGGTCAAATTGTTGGCTGTTCAGGTTTTCAGGATCTACTTGAGGGTCACGTTGGTGAGCGCCAATGGTCGCTGAGTGAGTGGGCTGAAGTCTTGAACTCAGATGGGCTGGATGAGGCGCTCTCTGTTGTGGGCGAGGCCCTCTGTGCTCGTGCCATACAGGCCAATATTGATGGCGACTGGATACTAAATTTTGTCGCTGCTGCCGACTCAGATCCCGACCTCCTTTCAGTGCCGCTTGGGCTAAGTGAGATGGTTCAAAGGGCCATCAAGCACAACACGCCTGCTGAAGATGTTCGCTCATGGCTTGAGGGCGCAGCAGCCTCTGGGCTCGTCGCGCACAGACCTACGGACGCAGATGTGAGTCAGTGGGGGCTCAGCTCCAAGAGCTTGAGTCTCCTCGAAGCGGTCGAGAATAACCCATCGGTCGGGTCACTCTTTGTCGAGGTTGGCGTCGATGGTTGGGGCCACCTCGGTGTCCTGTGGCAGCTTGGTCTTCTGTCGGTGGCAGAGGTCGCGGACCTCTCAGAGCCCGTCGACTTCGACTCGGAGGTTTTTGAGACGGAGGAGGTTTCAGAAGGGCCTGCCCCTGATGAACCCGAGCCTACCCGGTCGCATCAAGCCGAAACGTCTCCGCGCTCTACTAAGCCCGAGGGCAAGCGGGCCCGTCCTCGCGCTGGCAGGACAAAGAAGAAGAGGCGGTTGGACCCTCGCTTAGTGGCGCTAAAGCGAAATCCATCAGATTCTCCGCCAGATCAGGTTGAGGCTCATCTCAAGGAAGCCTACGACGTACTCAAGAGCGTGCGACCCGAAGTCATATTTAGGGTCAAGAAGTCGGAGAGTCTGAGTCGCGAATACCTGGACAAACGGCATCGTGAGGCCTGTGCTCGCTACCATCCTGACCGCTATCGCGGATCAAGTCAGGGTGTTCAGTCGCTTGCAGAGGGCTGCTTTACGGCGGTGTCGGATGCCTACCACGCCCTCCAAGACCCAGAATATATCGAAGCGCTCCGGATTCGGTTTATCGAGAAGGAGACCGGAAAAAAGGTCGTCACTGACAAAACCAGGTCTCGGGCAAAGGTTGACTTCGCGAAAGCAGACGCGCTGTTCAAGCAGCGTCGGTATGACAATGCCTTCCGAATGAGTGCCTCGGCTATGGAGGGCGATCCAGATCGGTGGCAATACCAGTACCTCTATTTTCGGGCTGGCTATCGATCGGGAGAAGTTGACCTTGAAGATGTCGTGACTGGAATACTTTCTCTTCAGGGCATGACTACGGTTGAAAAGGGTGATCAGATCTACAATCTCGGTGAGATCTTGCTCCGGGAAGGTGAAGATAAGCGTGCCTACAAGATGTTTAAGCAGGCTGTGAGTCTGGACGAACAAAACGTGGGCGCGATTCGCCGATTGAGACTCAGAGATAGGCGTGAGAAAGAGAGCAAGGAGCGGCAATCTGGCGGCGGCTTGTTCGGGGGCTTGTTCCAGCGTCGTAAGTGACGGGTTAGGTGCGGCACTCTATGGATAATCTTGCAGCCTTCATTGCACTTGTATGCCTCATTTTACCTGTGATTGGTGAGATGTGGGTGCGGCAGCGTGGCCGGCAGTCAGCGATCTGTTCTCACCCGGCATGGGCTGTTCTGGCCACCACTGCATTGCTAGTGAGTGTGGTCCAGATTGCTGTTCAGAGCGGCTCGTGGCCGATGGTGACTGTTCGTGGCGGGCTTCAAACTCTTGCACTTGTTGTGTCGGGTGGGTGGCTGATCCTGCGGACAAGAGAGCGCATGGAGGCGGCAGGGGTCATCTTGCTGGCGCTCGTGGGCTGGCTGACAGCGGCGTCTTTAGTTGAGTCTCCAGGGGCCGTAGCACAGAGCTCCGTGAGCCCGTTCTTTTCGATGCATCTTGGGCTCATTTTCCTTGGTCTTGGTGCCTTTGCGCTCTCTTTTGCTCTCTCAGCGTTGTTCTTGTTGCAGCGGCGTCGACTGAAGAACAAGAATTTAAGCGGTATCCAGGAACTCCCGGCCCTCGATACGCTCGATAGGCTGAACTTCCGTACTCAAGGGTTCGGATTTGTCGCCCTGACGGTCGGAATTGCGATGGGGTTCTTTCTCGCGATGGAGACTGGCTCAGGCCGGGGCCTAGATGGGCTCACCTTCTGGGGAACTGTCTCCGTGTGGTGTTGGTACGCTATCGGACTGCAGACCCGCCTGATGGGCGGCTGGCGAGGTAAGCCAGCAGCGGTGTTTGGCGTGGTCGGCTTTGGTGGACTCTCGCTGATACTCGGTCTTGCTGCGCTGTGGGCGGGAGGCTGGCATGGTGTGTGATGACCGCTTGATTGCTGTTGGTATCAGCCACCACACCGCAAACGTTGAGGACCGCGAGCGTATTGCTGTCGCGCCAGATCTTGTCCCCGGGATTCTGGGAAGGCTCAGAGATGATGGCTTCAGCAGCGAAGCCATCTTGCTATCGACCTGCAATCGAACAGAGCTGTACACGGTCCCCGGAAGCCGGGGTGATGTAGACCGTCTCGCCCGCTTTCTGGCTGAGAGCGGGGGCGTTACCGACAAGTCGCTTGCGGATAAAATCTACAAGAAGCGAGACCAGGAAGCCCTCAGGCATATCTTCAGGGTAGCGAGCAGCCTCGACTCTCTCGTGCTCGGAGAGCCACAGATTGTGGGTCAAATGAAGACGGCCTTAAGGCTTGCTCAGAAGAGTAATGCCGCCGGCCCAATGCTCCACCGGGTGATGGACCATGCACTCAGGGTGTCCAAGCGTGTACGGACTGAGACGGACATCTCGCGGGAGGCAGTGAGTGTCGGGCGTGCGGGCGTAGAGCTCGCGAAGCAGGTACTCGGCACCCTCGAGGGACGCTCTGCGCTGCTGGTTGGTGCAGGAGAGCACGGTAAGATTGTGGCGCGCGCTCTCGTGGACTTTGGCCTGGATGAAATCGTGGTGGCTAACCGCACCTTTGAGCGTGCCGCGGCGCTGGCAGACATGTTCAACGGGAGCGCCATTCCACTCCAAGAGGTGGACCGGTATCTACCTCGGGTGGACATCGTCCTGTGCAGCACTGGTGCTGGACGAAATCTCATCAGTCGAGACGACGTCACTGCTGGACTTTCTAAACGTAGAGGCAGGTCCCTGGTCATGATTGACCTGGCGGTACCGAGGAATATCGACCCGTCCGTTAATGAGTTGAGCGGCGTATTTCGGTTCGATATTGATGACTTAGCCACATTTGCTGGCCGTGGTCAGGCGGCGCGTCGTGATGCGGCTCAGGTTGCCGAGGGCATCGTGGAGGAGGCGACAGAGCTCCACTGGCGCCAACTTATGGGTGAACAGGTCAATCGAGAGTTAGGCCGAATTGTTCACGGTGCAGAGCAGATCAGACAGTCTGAAGTCGAACGAATTCTGACTGTCTTGGAAGGGCTTCCGGCTGATCAGCGCGGTGCAGTAGAAGCGATGACTCGTGCAATAGTGAAGAAGGTTCTTCATCAACCGCTTCGCCAGGTTCGAGACTGGGCGGAGCAGGGAGATATTGGACAAGCAAAGACCATCTTTACGGCATTCGGCGCCGAGGCGGAAGATGATGACTGATTCTCTTGTACTGGGCACACGTGGTAGCAAGCTAGCGCTGACCCAGAGCCAGCTTGTTGCTGATGCAGTCACTGCGCTCACCGGCATGAAGGTCGAGCTTCAGATAATCTCGACCAAGGGTGACAGAATCCAGGATCGACCACTCCCCGAGATTGGTGGCAAGGGCCTGTTTACGCTTGAGCTTGAGCAGGCTCTCCGTGGAGGAGGCATCGACTTTGCGGTTCACTCGCTGAAGGACTTGCCTACCGATGACCCCGCTGGACTCACGCTGGGGGCCATACCCGCACGTGTCGATCCGCGAGATGCCATTGTGGGTCTACCTATTGCTGATTTACAGCACGGAGCTCGGATTGGTTCGGGCTCGCTGCGGAGACGTCTTCAGCTGCTGCATCTTCGTCCGGACTTGAGTGTCTTGGACATCAGAGGCAACGTTCAGACACGTCTCAAGAAGCGTGATGATGGACAATTTGACTCGACGATCCTTGCGATGGCCGGACTTCTCAGGCTCGGTATTGTTCGTGAGGACATCTTTCCGATTGACGTGGATGACATGGTGCCGGCTGTCGGGCAGGGCGCCCTCGGTGTTCAGTGTCGGGTAGATGATCCGATCGTTGGGCCTGTGATGGCCGCTATCGATCACAGGCCGACGCGTGAAGCTGTCTCGGGAGAGCGTGCTTTTCTCGCTGCATTTGGGGGTGGCTGCAATGTCCCTGCGGGCTGCTTCATTGAGGAGGTACCAGAGGGCTTCAAGCTGCGCGCGGTGGTGGCCGGTGAGGGTGGTGATGTGCGCCGCATAGAGACCGTTGGGGCGGATCCGGTTGCTCTAGGCTTGGCAGCAGCTGAGGCGCTCAGCTGAGCTTGGGTCAGCCCTTACAGACTCCGCTGCAGGACTCTGGAAGGTTGTACTCCCATAGATCTCTACATCCAGTCGCCTGGATATCCTCGATACATGAATCGGCAGCTTCGTCGTTGAAGTCGCAATTCTCGGTGAGGCCGCTGGCCTCATCGGTACAATCTGAGGATGATCGGTACCCATATATGTCGAGCACCTCACATGCCGTGAGCAGGCCACAGTACTCCTCGACGAAATCTTCATTGAAGCCTTCTTTCGTCGTACAGCTTGCGAGCAGGAGTAGCGCCAGCGGCGACCAGTTCATTGCGCTGTCTGCTCTTCCTCTGGCGTCGATTCATAGCAGTCTGACACCTCACGGCAGGCCTCGACGTTGGCTTCAGCCTGTACGCACTCCAAGTCCTCAAACGCGCTGACACACTCTTCTGCTTTGTCTGCATCGAACGAGCAGTCGTCGCCGCCTGGTGCAAATGTACTGCTCGCATCAATCTCTCGCTTGGTGACGCATGCGGAGTAGGTGCCATGGATGGTCTTTATTTTGGCGCAGTCTTCGAGCCAGTCGCAGTATGCGGTGGCGTAGTCGGAGATAAAGTCGTCTCGGTCCATGGCGCATCCGGACGCGAGCAGTGGAACCAAAGCAGTGATGAATAAGCGTTTCAAGAAGCACCTCCGTCATGACGGTATCGCAAGATAGCCGACTCTGCCGCAATGCAAGCCTGGGTCAGGGGGTTAGCCCGACTCTATGGGTCGTATTCTGATCACTCGTGAACACGCTGAGCCGCTTGGGTCTCTCATTGGTGAGGTTGGCCATGATGTCGTTCATGTGCCGCTCTTTACCCTCGAGGGAACCGGCGCTGAGATGCCAGGGTGGCGCCCCGATGCTGTCCTGGTGACATCAGCAGCGACTGCCCGGTTCGCATCAGGACTGTCCATGGTCGCTGCGGGCGCTGATGTGTTCGCTGTGGGCTTGGCGACGGCGGACGCTCTGGCGGGTGTCGGGATTAGTGCGTCGAGTATTGGAAGCGGTGGTGGAGCTGAGGCACTCGAGTTGATGCTCGCTCGCGGCTACCGCCGCTGCCTGTATGTCGGCGCTGCTGTACCGTCGGCCGGATTGGATGCTGCACTCTCGGAGGCCCGCGTCGAGCGCTGGGCCGTGTACCGAAATCAGCGGGCTCCAGGTGCGGAGTCCGAGCTCCGCAATGCAGAGTTTGACCTGGTCACGTTCACGAGTGGGTCAGCCGTTGAAGCTTTTGTGGATGCGGTAGGGCCGCCCGGGGTCCCGGCTGTAGTCTTGGGGCCGAGTACACGTGCAGCAGCCGATGCGCGTGGGGTTGCCGTCGCTGCAGTGGCGTCAGAGCCTACCCTTGAGGCTCTCGCGGATGCTGTGAGGCGATTGGCCTAAGCGCCGCCGAGCGCAGCGATTCGCTTCTCAATTGGCGGGTGAGACCGCAGGAGTGCAAACAGCTTCCCGCCACCGTTGATTCCAAACGCTGCCACCTGCTCTGGAAGCGGTTGTGCTTCACGCCCACCGAGAACACGCAGGGCAGAAATCATGGCCTCGCGACTGGTGAGTTCGGCCGCTCCAGCGTCAGCACGGTACTCGCGAAGGCGGCTGAACCACATCACAACAACACTGGCCAGAATGCCGAAGATAATCTCGAAGACGATGGTGGCAACGAAGCCGCCGATGCTCCGTCCGCGTTCATTTTTCAGGATGACGCGATCGACAAAGTGGCCGGCAATACGAGCGAAGAAGATGACAAAGGTGTTCACGACGCCCTGAATCAGGGTCAAGGTCACCATGTCGCCATTCGCGATGTGAGCGATCTCATGTCCAATGACGGCCTCAGCCTCTCGGCGGTCCATCTGCTGCAGCAGGCCTGTGCTCACCGCAACCAGTGCGTTGTTGCGATTCCAGCCGGTCGCGAATGCATTGGCAGCGCCGTCGAAGATGGCGACCTCGGGGTTTCCGATCTCCGCCTTGGCTGCGAGTCGGTGAGTGGTCTCAAGTAGCCAGGCCTCAGTCTCATTTTTCGGCTTCCCGATCACGCGCGCGCCGGTTGCCCTCTTGGCCATCCACTTTGAGATGAACAAGGAGATAAACGAGCCGCCAAAACCAAATATGGCTGCAAAGAGTGCAAGCTGGTTGTAGTCCAGACCGATTCCCTCAGCGTCGAGGTATCCGGTGAAGCCCACGAGGCGCAGGACAACGCTGAGCAAAACGATGACCAATAGGTTGGTCAATAGAAACAGGAAAACGCGCTTAAACATGTGGTCTCCTCAAGCTGCTGACTTCAACCCGCAAACAGGCGAGTCAGGTCCTTAGTTAGGTTCTTTTGGTGGCTCTCGAGTGTACCACCACCGATCTCCAGGAGCTTTGCATCGCGAAGGAGGCGCTCCAGCGGGAACTCTCGGCAGTATCCTGCACCACCCATGACCTGCATGGCATTGTCTGCGACTGCCTTTCCTGCGGGTGCGGCAAACAGCTTTGCTGCATCGGATCCGATTCGGTTGCGCACGTCAGGGCCTACATTTGCTGCGACCTGGTAGACAAGGCAGCGTGCAGCCTGAGTCATGGCAAAGGACTCAGCAATATACCGCTGGATCTGGCCAAAGCGATTGATGGGCTGCCCAAACGCGACCCGCTCCTCGCCGTACTTGATCATGACATCGAGGCAGCGCTCGGCGATTCCCGTGCTCATCGCTGCGAGTGTGAGTCGCTCAATCTCTAAGTTGCGCATCATGTGCGTGAGCCCTTGGCCCTCGGCACCAAGCAGGTTCGCTACAGGTACCTCACACTCGTCGAAGATAAGCTCGGACATTGAGCTTGCGCGCATGCCCATCTTGGGAATGTGTGGGCTTGATGAGAAGCCTGGACAGGTACGATCAACGATGAAGGCCGAGATCTTGCCGCCCGTCTTGGCATAGACGAGAAAGACGTGACCCTCTGGTCCGTTTGTGATCCATGTCTTGGTGCCATTTAGGATGTACTTGTCGCCACGGAGCGTGGCTGTGGTCTGCATGCCGACAACGTCGGTCCCATGCCCGGGCTCGGACATGGCCATTCCGCCGATCCACTCACCTGAGAGTACAGCATCCAGGTATCGCCCTCGCTGCTCGGTGTTTGAGCAGTAGAAGAAGTTGTTCACAAAGAGCATTGAGTGTGCGAGGTACGCAAGGCAGAAGCCGGGGTCGGATTTACTCAATTCCTCGTGGGCGATCACTGCAGCAATCGTGTCCATACCTGCGCCACCGTGGTCGGCCGGAATGGTGATGCCGAGCAGCCCAAGATCCCCGAGTGAACGGAACAGTTCCTGGTTCAGACATTCTTTCTCGTCGAACTCTTCCGCCTGAGGTTCGACATTCTCCGTTGTGAAGTCTGCGACCATCTGGCGGAGCATTGCGTGCTCCTCTGTTGGCTCGAACAACTGAACGTTTTGGGGGCTGTAGCTGCCCCATGAGGCCGTTGGGTCCGACATGATGTCTTCCTGCTGGTTACGCGATGGAGGTTGGCGCTCTATCCTTTAGGGGGACTGCATACAATGCCGAAAAAGCTCTATTTGGTCGATGGCTCAAACCAGGCCTTTCGTGCCTTCTTTGCTATTCAAAACGACATGCGGTCGCCCGATGGCTTCCCCACGCGCGCTCTGTACGGCTTCACGGCGATGCTTCGGAAGATGCTGGACAAGGATCAGCCCGACTACATGTGCGTCCTTTTTGACAAGGGCCTCAGCTTTCGGAATGACCTGTACCCAGACTACAAGGGCCAGCGTCCTGATATGCCCCCCGATCTCCGTGAGCAGTGGCCGCACTTCATCCCGCTGTGCCATGAGTTTGGGGTGTCGGCGCTCCACAAGGAAGGCTTCGAGGCGGATGACATCATCGGAACGCTTGCGCAGCATGCGACCGACGAGGTCCAGGTCACGATCATCAGCAACGACAAAGACTTCGCCCAGCTGGTCAGCCCAAATGTGAAGCTGCTTCGCTTCGGCCGGGGAGGGGACGACCTCCTCGGACCAGAAGCTGTCAATGAGAAGTGGGGAGTTCCTCCAGATCAAATCATCGAGCTGCTTGCGCTGATGGGTGACACTTCGGACAACATCCCTGGAGTGCCCGGAGTCGGTCCAAAGAAGGCTGCCCAGTTCGTCAATAAATACGGCAGTGCGGCTGATGTGGTGGCCAATGCCGACGACATTGGAGGCAAGACCGGTGAGCGGGTCCGAGAATCCGCCGCAGCCGTCGAGATGGCCCGCACACTCGTCACCATAAAGTGCGACGTTCCGCTCGACTTTGGTCTGGCTGATATCGCAGTGCGGGAGCCTGACTGGAAGGCGCTCGAGGCGCGATTCACTAGCTACCGCTTCAAGCGACTGTTGGCCCTTGCCCAGGACAAGCTCGGTGGTGATGCGGAGAGTGCCGTTAAAGTTGACCGTGAGTCGTATCGGTCGATTCTCTCAGCGGGAGATCTCAGCGACTTGGTGGGAGCACTGCGCGATGCAGGACGGTTCTCATTCGATACGGAGACCACATCACTCAATCCACTCGTTGCAGACCTCGTGGGCATGAGCTTCGCCTGGCCAGGCAATGCAGTGTACGTGCCCATCGCGCATGCTGACGGGCCAAATTGTGCTGGTGCTGTTGAAGCATTGGCACCCCTGTTGGCGGATCCGTCCCTTAAGAAGACAGGCCAAAATCTTAAGTATGACCTCAAGGTTTTGCGCTCGAATGGGCTCATGTTGGCGGGCATTGATGGTGACACTATGCTCGCCGACTATGTCCTCGCAGCCGACCAGCGTCAGCACGGGCTCGATGCATTGGCCGACAGGTATCTCGGACATGCAATGCTCTCGTACAAGGAGACCACCGCCGAATATGACGGTGAGTTTGCTCGAGTTCCTGTCGAGAAAGCAACGGTTTATGCGGCTGAGGACGCGGACGTTGTGCTCACAATTGAGGCCGCCATGGCTGATGACCTTGGTGTTCTGGACCGCGTGTACCGTGAACTAGAGTTGCCGCTGATCTCTGTGCTGGCCGACATGGAGCTTGAAGGAATTGGTGTTGATGTTCCTGCTCTCCAGCGAATGAGCGTTGAGCTTGGCGAGAGAATTGAGGTCCTGCGGACTGCCATATATGAAGAAGCGGGTAAGGAATTCAACATCAATTCCCCTAAACAGCTGGCCCCAATTTTGTTTGGCGATCTCGCTGATGGTGGGCGAGGTCTGAAGCCCATTAAGAAGACCAAGACCGGCCCTTCGACGGATGCTGAAACGCTCGCACAGCTTCGTGATCTGCAAGGGGACAAGCTCTGCGCGTTGATGCTTGAGTATCGAGAGGTGGCCAAGCTCAAGTCTACTTATGTGGATCCGTTGCCCGGGACTGTGGCTGCTGACGGCCGCATACACACGTCTTTTCACCAGGCGGTCGCGGCGACTGGACGGCTCTCTTCAAACAATCCAAATCTCCAAAACATCCCGATTCGTACTGAGGCTGGGAGGAAGATTCGCGAGTGCTTTATCGCCAAGGATGGTCACCGATTTCTGAGCATCGACTACAGTCAGGTTGAGCTTCGAATACTGGCTCACTTCTGTGGTGATGGCCCTCTCGTTGAGGCCTTTCGTAAAGGGGAGGACATTCACAGGAGAACCGCGGCAGAGATCTTTGGTGTGATGGCGCCTCTTGTGACTGCGGACCAGAGGCGTGCAGCGAAGGCGATTAACTTCGGAATTGTTTATGGAATGAGCGCGTTCAGGTTGGCCCGCGAGCTCCGCATTCCGCGTGGTCGGGCAGCCGACTATATGGCTCAGTACTTCAGACGGTATCCCCAGGTCCAGAAGTTCATGGAGACATCCAAGGACCTCGCAAAGACCAATGGCTATGCCGAGACAATGTGGGGCCGTCGCCGACTGCTGCACGGTATCAATGCCTCAAATCGGAATGAACGCGAGGCTGCAGAGCGGATCGCTATCAACACTCCAGTTCAGGGCACTGCGGCAGATATCATCAAGGCCGCGATGATTAAGGTCCACGCTCTTCTTGCCGAGCGCTTCCCCGACTCGAGGCTACTTCTGCAGGTACACGATGAGCTCGTTTTGGAGGTTCCGGTTGGCCAGCTTGACGCTGTACGGATCGCCGTCGAAGACGTCATGACAAATATTGTGAATCTTAAGGTGCCCCTAAACGTAGAGTCCGGAGACGGTGCGACTTGGGATGCAGCCCATTGACCGCATCTCAGCACCCGAGGAGACTTAAATGGCGATGACTGATCAAGAACGAGGAAGCGGCGGCCTGCCGCCAGATGATCCGGATGCCCTGATGATTCAGGCTGTCCTAGATGGTGATCCGGAGGCTTATCGCGTTGTCGTTGAGCGCTACGAGCGCCGCATCTACTACGTGGTCTACGGGATGGTTCGAAACCCTGAGGATGCGCGAGACATCGCTCAAGATGCATTCGTCAAGGCCTTCCAGAATCTCCATCGTTTTCGCCTAGAGTCGAAGTTCTATACTTGGATTTGTCGGATCGCGATGAACCTCTCCATCGATCATCTCCGGAAGCGGAAGCACAGGAACCACGCAGAGTTCGATGACATGCGGGGCGGATCGGACGGGGCACAGGTTGTTCGTCTGCACTCTAAGCGGGATGATCCATCGGAGAACGTCTCACGGCGGCGTATGTTCAAGACCATCATGGATGCTGTGGACGACCTTCCGGATGATCAGCGGCAGGTTCTTGTTCTCCGTGAACTGGAAGACATGCCCTACAAGGAGATCTCGGAGATCTTGGGCATTCCAGAGGGAACTGTCATGAGCCGGCTGTACTATGCGCGGCGTCGGCTCCAAAAAGTTCTCGCTGAACACAGGCCCAGCTAATGGGTGAGTATTCAACATTGGAGTTGACTCCAGAGCAGTCTGCGAAGACTCGGCTTGTCGATGGGATAGCGACCGATGGTGACATCGAACTCTTGGGCGATGTCGATGTCTCCGCTGCAGTCTCGCTCCGTGATGACTTGCGTTGGGCACTGTTGCAGTCTGATGCGCCCAGTATTGCAGCTCAGGTGATGGCTCGGGTTGGCGCTGTCGGTGCCGATGTCGGTGGCGTGGTTCGAGATGAAGCCGGGCTTGAGGATGCTGTTGTCGCGTCTGTAATGGGGCGCCTGGGTGTCGATGAAGGGGTCGGCTCCCAGTTGAGGGGGGCGCTGGTTCAGGAGGCAGGCTCTGCACCTTCTCTGTGGGCGGAGATCGCTCCGTCAGTGGGGGCTGAGGCGCCAATGAGTCTCGGCGACATGCTGCGCGGTGCAGTGACCGAAGAGGTGGGCAATGACTTTGTCCCGTCACCTTGGTTTGCACCTCAGCGGAACCGGTGGGCCATGGGTGCTGCAGCGGGCGCTGTTTTTGCTGCTGCCGCTGCCTTGCTCCTCTACGTGGGGCTCGCAGGGGGCGGAGATCAGGTGGCGGAAGCGACCATGGGCCCGCTCCTCGAGGCACCTGTAGATATAGAAGAGCTTGATGCTGGAGACAACCAGGCCGTACAGGTTCTTCAGTTTGGGTCAGAGGCGCCGACAATTATTCTCATTGAAGACATCGATGGGGAGGCGCCATGAAGTGGTTGATGATTGCCTTGTTGGCCGTTTCGGGTCCGGTCCTGGCCCAAGGTAAGTCTGGGGGAAGTGACGCTAAGGCTGCGGCAAGGAGCCCGGTAGAGATCAAGCTATGGTCAGTGCATGCCACGAATACCCATCAGAACATGGACGCCAGGCTCAAACGAATCGCTAAACATCTCGGCAATCTGAAATTTAGCGGCTTCGACCTGCTGGGCCGGCAGAGTGTTGACCTGAAGGTGAAGGCAAAGAAGAAGTTTGCCATTGTGGGCAAAAGGGCTGTGCATGTCACGGTCTTGAGCCGAGACGAGAAACGTGCGCGGGTCAAGGTTCAGATTGTCGGCGCGAAGGGTACGCTCCTCGACACTACTGTCTCAATCCGAAGGAATGGATTCTTTATCGTCGCGGGTCCGAAGCACCGCGATGGTGTTCTTGTCTTACCGATTTTTGCACGGTATTGAGTAGACATGACCATCTTTCAGAAGATTATCGACGGTGAGATTCCCGCAGACACAGTCTATGAGGATGACGAGGTTCTTGCCTTCAGAGACATTCAGCCTCAGGCGCCTATCCACATCCTCGTTGTACCCAAGAAGCCAATCGTGTCGATGGCGACTGCATCGGCATCGGATCAGCAGTTGATTGGAAAGTTGATGCTGGTTGCGGCGGAGATTGCACGGAAAGAAGGCCTCGAGGAAGGCGGCTACCGGCTCGCCACCAATGTAGGGCTTCAAGGTGGTCAATCGGTATTTCATCTCCACGTGCACTTGCTGGGCGGACGGCAGATGGGCGCCTTTTAGAGCAGATTGGTCCGAAACTGCTAGATTAATAGCTTGCCCATGACCCACTTTTCCGGGCATTCGGTTAGGAGACAGTCCGAATCGAATCTTGGAGATTTCATGAGCACCGCACCATTCGTCAGCGCGCCCACATTTATGACTACAGGGCTCCCCCTGTTCTCCCACCTGCCGCACCGCGTCGCAGACTGGAGCGACGAAGCGAACCGCTTTGGACGTAAAGAGCTCGAGCTTGCACTTGTAGAGATGCCAGGCTTGGCTGCGCTCCGTGAAGAATATGCCGGCCAGCGCCCTCTCGAGGGTGCACGCATCATGGGCTCTCTACACATGACCATCCAGACGGGTGTGCTGATTGAGACACTCGTTGAGCTTGGCGCAGACGTTCGTTGGGTCAGCTGCAACATCTTCTCAACCCAGGACCACGCTGCTACAGCGGCTGTTGTCGGCCCTAACGGAACGCTCGACAACCCTGCAGGTGTTCCGGTCTTTGCCTGGAAGGGCGAGACTCTCGAGGAGTACTGGTGGTGTACGGTTCAGGCCTTGGATTGGCCTGAACACGGCGGCTGCAACCTCATTCTGGACGATGGCGGCGACGCAACGCTGCTCATTCACCTCGGCCACGAGCTCGAGAAGAAGGGTGAGATGCCTGACCCAAGCAGCACGGACGTTGAGGAGATGCAGGTGATTCTGCAGGTACTCAAGGATGTCCGTGAGCAGAAGGGTGACGGCTATTGGACTGCAATGGCTGAAGGTATTCGTGGCGTCTCAGAGGAGACAACCACAGGTGTCCATCGCTTGTATGAGCGCACAGAAAACGACACCTTGCTGTTCCCGGCCATCAACGTGAATGACTCAGTCACCAAGTCGAAGTTCGACAATGTCTACGGATGTCGTCACTCACTTGTGGATGCCATCATGCGCTCCACGGATGTGCTGATTGCAGGAAAGAAGGCCCTGGTCCTTGGCTTCGGAGATGTGGGTAAGGGTTCGGTTGAGTCTCTCCAGGGACAGTGTGCCCGAGTCAAGATTACAGAGGTCGACCCCATCTGTGCGCTTCAAGCGTGCATGCGTGGTATCGATGTTGTCACACTCGAAGATGTGGTGACAGATACCGACATCTTTGTCACTTCGACAGGCAACTTTGGCATCATCACTGCGAAGCACATGGCTCAGATGAAGCACAACGCCATCGTCTGCAACATTGGCCACTTCGACAACGAGATCGAGATGGCTGTGCTTGAGGGCATGCGTGACACCGGTGAGGTCGAGAAGATCGAGATCAAGCCACAGGTTCACGAGTGGAAGTTCAAGAACACGACCCATGGTCCAAATGGCGGGGGTCACAGTATCCTTGTCCTGGCAGAGGGTCGCTTGGTCAACCTCGGCTGTGCCACTGGCCACCCGAGCCTGGTGATGAGCGCGAGCTTCACCAACCAGACCATGGCGCAGATTGAGCTGCATGACCAGGCTGAGAGCTATGGCGACAACATGCTGGCCAAGCCTGACGGCAAGAAGCCCACAGTGGTCACACTGCCGAAGCATCTCGATGAGAAGGTCGCCCGTCTGCACCTCGACAAGTTCGGTGTAAAGCTCACCAAGCTGAGCAAGGACCAGGCGGACTACATCGGTGTGTCTGTGGACGGACCGTACAAGCCAGAGCACTACCGCTACTAAGCGGCCAGTGGTTCTGAGTAGCAGCCCAGTCGCATAAGTCAGCGGCTGGGCTGTGCTGCGTTTAGGACTGCTAATAGTCCCGGGTGGGTGATCTTGAGCCGCGCGCTGGCGATGAACTCTGAGGTGTCGACCCCTTGCTCTCGGGCGTACCGAAGTGCCTGCAGTGCCATGTCGAGCTTGTCGCAGTCGTGAACAAACTGAGCCTCGTTGCTCTCATTGGCCTCATATTCCTCCCACAAGTCCAGTAGATCTGGTCGATCGGCCATCATAAGCTGAGCCGCTTCGGACTCTCGGGCGTGCTTGTCGTCCCGACTGATGCCGTCGTGTGGAGTGATGTCGCCGACCCGAACCTCAATGAGGTCATGGACGACTGCAATTTTGAGCGCGCGATCGGTGTCTATATCGGCGGGAGCATAGGCCACGACGAGCCAGCAGACGCCCCAGGAGTGAGCAGCAACGCTCTCTGGATTCTTAATGCCGACCCGAGCCCAGCCTGCACGCTTCAGTGCCTTCAGGCCCAAGACCTCGTCGGATAGATCGCTCAACTGCCAACCACCAGCTTGCGCTGATCAGGCCACCGCATGCTCAAGAGGATGGGGTCGTTATTCTGTCGGCTTATAAAGTCATCTCGGCTGGTGATTCCGGCCCAACCTTCATCAATCATGGTCTGGGCGACGGCGCTTCCGAGATTGCTTCCAGGTCCTGGCAGGATGACCACATCTGGAGCAACGGTTCGCAGGGCGGTCATGATCGCGAGGCTAAGATCGAAGGTCTCCGTGACCTGCGCACCAAGTGTGTAGTCTCGAATCTCTTGGGGGCTCGCCGAATGGGGCTTGAATACCTGGCCAAGGCCATCGATCAGAGTGACAGTCGGTGAGCGCCAGTCGAGTCCGCTCAGATCGCGAAAGGCCTGTTCGGAGGTGGCGGCCATCAGGGGAGTATGGAAAGACGAATGCAGTGGCAGCCGGATGGGGAAGGTGTGTGCGCCGCGCTCTATGGGCTCGAGTGATGCCGTTGCAGCCTTGAGCGCGTCCTCAGTTCCACCGAGAACGGCTTGGCCGCCGAGTCTGATGGACCAGTACAGGTCGGGCGTGCTCTCAACCAGCTCTGTCAGCGTGCGGCGCTTCTCATTACTCATGGTCCAGTCTTCATTGACCAATGGATAGACAATCTGTCCGCCTACGATGTTGCCAGTCTGGTACTGGCCCATCGTCTCAATGAGCCGTGCGCAGTCTGGCATGGGCAATGCGCCCGCTACGCCGAGTGCGGTGTACCAGCCCATAGAGTTCCCAATTACGCCGACGACCTTGAACGCACTGTGGTCGATTTGATCGAGGTCAGCCAGCGAGACTCCGGCCGTAAGCGCGCTCGCGTTCTCGCCGCGGATATGAATCTTGCTCGCATACTTCTCGGCTGCATCCATCTCGCGTACGGTGGGGCGCCCTTGCGCTGAGCGATGGTCATCAAAGACATCCAGCGCTGAGCTCTCGAGATTCTTGAGTGAGCCCAGGGCGTCACGACCGTAAGAGCCGCGTCCGGGACAGAGGATAAGTGCGCGTTTCATGACTTCACCAGTGTCTTGGCTGCGTTCTCAATGTCTTCCTCGCTGACGAGGACCAGGTTGGCTGCCGCTCCCAGAGGTATGTAGGTGTCGACACCTGTGACTCGACTCATCTTCACCTCGGGGCAGGCCTCTACCAGGGCTGTCATGATGCCCTCTGCCATCCCACCAGTCTCGCGGCACTCGTCGACCACGAGGACGCGGCCAGTGACCTTGGCTTCTCGAACCATGTCATCAATCGGAAGGGGATTCAGCCAGCGGATATCCACACAGCGAGTCTTGATGCCCTCGGACTCCAGACGCTTTGCAACCCTCATGCTCATCCAGTGACCATTCCCGTAGCTGATGATCGTGAGATCAGTGCCGTCACCCCATGTGCGGGCCCGTCCGATGGGCACTGTGAAATCGGCTGCTGGGTACGAGAAGGACCACAGGCCATCTTTTTCTTCATGCAGGTCCTTGGTCATGTACAGAGCTATCGGCTCGATAAAGGTGCTGACCCTTCCATCGATCTTTGCCGCCGCTGTGACGGTCCGCAGCATACCGACGGCGTCCTCTCCGTTGCTCGGGCAGGCCATGATGAGTCCTGGGATCTCTCGCAGCGCACCCACTGAGTTGTCGTTGTGGAAGTGTCCTCCAAAGCCCTTTTGGTAGGCGAGTCCCGCAATGCGGATGACCATCGGGTTGGAGTATTGCGCGTTTGAGAAAAACTGCAGGGAGCAGGCCTCTCCTCGGATTTGGTCAATCGCGTTGTGCAGATACGCGAGGTACTGGATCTCTGGCATTGGAAGCATGCCCATCTGTGCAGCACCCAGGGCGACACCCAGAATAGAGGTCTCGTCGAGCAGGGTGTTGAAGACCCTTCCGACACCGGCCTTCTCTTGGAGGCCTGCCGTGACGTGGTAGACCCCGCCTTTGCGGGCGACATCCTCACCAAAGATACAGAGCTCGGGGTACTTGACCAGCATGTCACCGAGTGCACGATTCAGGAGCATCGCCATGTGTCGTGGCCGCTCATCCTCTGGGAGCCGTCCATGAAATGCGGTCCGGCTCTCGCTGTCTGCGAGTGTGGCAGCCTCAGCCTCGACTGCAGCTGGGTGTAAGGGGGCGAGGGGCGTCACAATGTCCGAGACTTCCGTGAGCTTTGGTCTGGCAACAGCCTCTCTTGCGAGTGCCGCGGTCGTCTCTCGACAGCTCTGGTACATCTCAATGACCTCATCTGAGGTCAGCCAGCCGCCTTCAATCAACATCGCTGCAGTGCTGAGCAGGGGGTCCTTGGACTCCGCGACCGTGATCTCATCAGTAGATCGGTACAGTTGCTCAACATCCGAACCGGCGTGCCCGAGTAATCGGACGAGCTTGAGATGGAGGAAGGCAGGCCTGCGAGTCTCTCTTGCATGCTGTACTGCATCAAAGGCGGCCTCGTAGGCATCGACAATGTCGAGACCGTCGGCACCAAAGTATGTAATCCAAGGGTCCGCTTTGAAGCGATCCTCGACCCATCCCTTTGGTGTGCGGACACTAATCCCGAGACCATTGTCTTCGCAGACAAAGACGATCGGGCAGGGAAGGTTCTGATGTGTCGCCATCGCTGTGGTGTTGAAGGCTGCACAGGCTGTTGCGTGGTTAGAGCTTGCGTCGCCAAACGAGCACAGGACGATACTGTCATCAGGAACGGGGGAGTCGAGCCCGACGCGCTGCTGTCGACCCATCATGAAGGCAGCGCCCACGGCCTTCGGGAGGTGGGACGCTATTGTGGAGGTCTGAGGCGGTATCCAGAGGTCTACGGATCCAAAGACCTTGTGCCGACCTCCGGCAATCGGTTCATCAGAGGACGCCACGAGGCCGAGCAGCACATCAAACACCGGGCTCTGGCCGCCCACTTGGCTCGCACGCTCGATAAAGAAGGCACCCGAACGGTAGTGCAAGAATGCAGGATCGGTGTGGCGCGTCACCGCTGCGACAACCGAGTTTGCCTCGTGTCCAGAGGATCCGATGGTGTAGAAAGACTGACCGTCCTTCTTGAGGTCTCTGCTCACGAGATCGAGGTGGCGGCTCGCCAGCATTGACTCAAAGAGCTTGATGGCCTGCCTACCCGTCAGCCTGAAGCCTGGCCGGATGGGGGACTCAGGGTCCGATTTAGGCGTGTGGGCCTCGACGGATTGGATCCCCTCTATAAAGTTTTGGTCTACAATGTTGGCGCGAGAGACTGCCATAAAAGCCTTCAATATTAAGCGTTTATCTAAAACACTTTCTTGGGTAGAGATACGGAGGCGGCACGTGCGGCACGGGAGACAGCGGTGATCAAGTTCTTGTCGTCTGAGGCGTCGGCAACATCGAATGCTGCACGAATCGCGGAGTCTTCTTGGCCGGCGATACGTGCCAACGCCAGCAGTGAGAAGACCTCCTCCCGAGCATCGCCAAGGGACTGGGCCTCGATCCGAGCTTGTCTGGCAAGGCTGGCGCCATCCTCAACCCGTCCCTGGTCGATGGCCTGGACTGCGCGACCGAGTAGGGTCTCAGGCAGGGGTAGATTTGCAGCACCGGCCGCAGCCACCTTCCCGGTGACGATCTGAGCTTTGAGTGCCTTGAGTGCAGGGAGGGCGTCCGACTCACCGGCAAGCGTCGCCAGCGATATTGCATGTCGGATCATCGTTGCTGCCTGCGCCAGCTCCCCACGGAGCTGGTGGGCCTGTGCGGTCCAGGTGGCGTGTCGGGCCTGCAGTGCTGGCCGATCGCCAACAAGCGGCTCGAGGACTTGGCTGATGGCTATCGCCTCATCGCCATCTTGGCGGGCGAGGGCCTGAACCAGCGCAACGGCCAGCTCGTCGGCCTCACTGGTGACCGAGACATCAGCCATGTGCGTTTCCGAGTGCCTTTATGGCGAGCTCTGCGGCTTGGTCCTCGAGTGA
>Ga0315315_10000919_pt1 | contig 26342 bp, 25 predicted proteins | sample M140m3416metaG_FD_203699 | JGI IMG/M metagenome (GOLD analysis project Ga0315315, IMG submission 203699) | Ammonia-oxidizing marine archaeal communities from Monterey Bay, California, United States - M1 40m 3416 | ecosystem: Environmental > Aquatic > Marine > Intertidal zone | place: USA... | reverse complement strand
AAGATTATATTAACTGGTGGTTATGCAAATTTTTTTAAAAAAATGATTAAAAAAAATGTTACAGTCGATCAAGATATAACTATAAAAGGTATAGCAAATGTTTATAAAGAATTAATATGAGTAAAGAAGAATTACTTTTTTGCCCTTTAGGTGGGTCTGGAGAAATCGGCATGAATATGAATCTTTATGCTTACGGCAAAGAGGACAATCAAAAATGGATTATCGTTGATCTTGGCGTGACTTTTGCAGACGACTCTATTCCGGGTATAGATTTAATTATGCCAGATCCTGGTTTTATCATTGATAAAAAGGATGACCTGCTAGGTATTGTTTTAACGCATGCGCATGAAGATCACATCGGTGCGGTAGCACATATTTGGCCAGACTTGAAATGCAAGTTGTATGCCACACCTTTTACTGCAGCATTGATAACTGAAAAATTCAAAGAAAAAAAAATTGATATTTCCTCTTTTTTAAAAATTGTTCCATTAAATAGTAAAATCAAACTAGGGGATTTTGAAATAGATTTTGTTACTCTTACTCATTCAATTTTAGAGCCGAATGGATTAAGTATTAAAACACCTTTAGGAACAATTTTGCATACAGGAGATTGGAAAATAGATCCAAACCCATTAATTGGAAATAAAATCGATGAAGATAAATTAAAAAAAATCGGCGATGAAGGTGTATCAGCAATGATATGTGACTCAACTAATATTTTTAGTCCTGGTAGAGCAGGATCAGAGTCTGACGTAAGAGACAGTTTGTTAAGCATAATGGAGTTAAAAACTAAAAGAGTTTTAGTTACTTCATTTGCATCAAACGTGGCTCGAATGGAGTCAATATTCTATTGTGCTAAAAAAACAGGTAGAGCTATCTGTTTGGTAGGTAGATCAATGCATAGAATATTTAAAGCAGCTAGAAAGTGTGGCTATCTAAAAGGATTAATTGATCCAATTGAACCTAGGGAAGCAAAAAAAGTTGCAAAAAACAAGATACTTTATTTAGCAACTGGTAGCCAAGGTGAACCTATGGGAGCAATGAACAGAATTGTAAACGGTTCACATCCAGAAGTTTTTTTAGAGAGTGGAGATTGTGTAATTTTTTCATCCAAAATAATACCAGGAAATGAAAAAAAACTTTACAACTTACAAAATCTAATAGTCAAAAATAATATTGAAATTATAAGTGAAGAGAATGCTTTTGTTCATGTATCTGGTCATCCAAATAGAGATGATTTAAAAGACATGTATAAATGGGTAAAACCAAAAAGTATCATCCCGGTGCATGGCGAGCATCGACATATGCAAGAGCATGTAAATTTTGCTAAAGAAATGCAAGTTCCAAAAACTTTATTAATTGAGAATGGAGATATAATTAAACTTTTGCCTGGAGACGCTCCTAAAGTAATTGATAAAGCTCCATCGGGAAGGGTTTATTTAGATGGAAGTATCAACGTTGAAACAGATGCCCAATCAATTAAAGATAGAAAAAATCTGTCGATTAATGGATATTTAGAAATTACACTTTTAGTGTCTAATAATGGTAAAATAAAAAAACCAATTATCTCATTCAGAGGCATTCCTGAAAAAGAAAATTCTGAGCATTTTATATTTGATATGGAAGATGAAATATTTAATATTTGTAGAACTTTTTCTATAGATAATAAAAATCAACAAAAAAATTTAATAGAGACTATTAAGCAAAATTGTAGAAGAATCGTTAGAGAAAAAACTGGAAAAAAACCCTTTACAAACATAAATATAGCGAGAATCTAGTGGGTATAACTGGCTCAATTATAGTTTATGTTTTAATTTGGTGGATAATTTTCTTTTCTGTTCTGCCTATAGGAATTCAATCAAATAAAGAAAAATTTAAAGAAAGAATAGAGGGAGTTGATCCCGGAGCGCCTAATAATCCTAAAATAGCTAAAAAATTTTTAATTACTACGATAATTACTTCAATAATCTTTATTGTAATATATTATCTAGTTGAGATTGATTTATTAAATTTAAGAAAATATTTGCAATAAAATGTATTTATCACAATTATTTATTCCAATAACTAAAGACTTGCCCGCTGAGGCTAAAATTAAGTCTCATCAACTAATGTTACAAACCGGAATGATTAGACAGTCCTCCGCAGGCATTTACTCTTGGTTACCATTAGGATTTAAAGTCATGAAAAAAATTGAGCAAATTGTAAGGGAAGAACAAAATTCTATCGGAGCTCAAGAGATGTTAATGCCAACTATTCAATCAGCTGAAATTTGGAAAGAGAGCGGTAGGTATGACGATTATGGTGAAGAGATGTTAAGAATTAAAGACCGTCAAGGAAGAGAAATGCTCTATGGACCTACTAATGAAGAACTAATGACAGATGTTTTTAGATCAAGTGTAAAATCATATAAATCACTTCCACAAATCCTTTATCATATACAATGGAAGTTTAGAGATGAGATAAGGCCCAGATTTGGCGTGATGAGGTGCAAAGAATTCTTTATGAAAGACGCTTACTCCTTTGATTTAACAGATGATGACGCAAAAAAATCTTACAACAAAATGTTTTTTTCCTATTTAAAAACTTTTAATAGATTAGGTTTAAAAGCTATTCCAATGGCTGCAGACACTGGTCCAATCGGAGGAGATCTTTCTCATGAATTTATTATTTTAGCTGAAACTGGTGAGAGTCAAATATTTGCTGATAAGAGAATTTTTGAGATTAATTTAGATCAATATGATTTTAGCGATTCATCTTTATTTAAAATGAGAAAAGATTTTACTGAAATTTATGCAGTAACAGATGAAAAATTTGACGAAAAAAAATTCAATTCGGAAGTTGACAAAAAAAATCAAATTAAAACAAAAGGTATAGAGGTAGGGCACATTTTTTACTTTGGAGATAAATACTCAAAACCAATGAATTGTTTGATAGATGATAAAAGTGGAAAGAAAATCTCTGTTAAAATGGGGTCATATGGTATCGGAGTTTCTAGACTAGTAGGTGCTGCAATTGAAGCAAATTATAATAATGGTGTAATGAAATGGCCTAAGCCAATATCGCCGTTTGATATAGTCATTATTCCAAGTATAAACAAAAACAATAAAGAAAACTTACAAAAAGCTGAAAAAATTTACCAAGAATTAAAAAAACAAAATATTGACGTATTGTTAGATGATGTTGATGAGAATATGTCAAATAAATTTAAAAAACATGACTTAATAGGCATTCCTTTTCAAATTATTATTGGATCAAAATCCGATGAAAATAAATTTGAGTTTAAAGAATTAAACTCTGAAAGTGAAATGTTGCGTCTAGAAGATATTAAATCTAAACTTAAAAAATAATATTTTGTTCACAAAAGTAGAAAGACTAATTTCATCAAGAAATCTAAGACCTAAAAAAAAAGAAGGTTTCCTAAAAATAATATCTATTTTTTCTTTTTTAGGAATTATGCTTGGTGTAGCAATTTTAATTATTGTTATGTCAGTAATGAACGGTTTTAAAACTGAATTAACCAATAAAATACTTGGTTTAAATCCACATATTGTAATTCAACCTAATGGTTTTAACATTGATGAAAAATATATTTCTGAAATAGAAAATAACTTTAAAGACATTTCTGTAAGTAAAACTTTCTCTGGAGAAGGTGTAATAATTATCAACGACCAAGCAAAAGGTATTATTTTTAAAGGCGTTAATAGTGAAGAAAAGAAAATAAAAGAGTTTTTAGAAAAAAATGCTGTAAGTGGAGACGTAAAAAAATTTAAAAGGAAAAATGTATTTATAGGATCTGAGCTTGCATTTAATTTAAACTTAAATGAAGGAGACAGAATAAATTTAATGTCATCAGCATTCGTTGCCACTCCATTGGGCAGTCTTCCAAAACAGGAAAATTTTACAATAGCAGGAATATTTAACACTGGATTTGTAGAGTTTGATCAAAATATTATCTTCTTAACAACAGAAGATGCTTTGTCAATTTTTGATAAGGAAACTGAAGATCAAAATCTAGAAATCTATTTAAAAGATCCGCTAGAGGCTAATTTATACAAAAAGCAAATTGAAAAATTAAATCAAAATTATTTCATTTATACCTGGTCAGACGCAAATAAATCTTTTTTTAGTGCTTTAAAAGTTGAGAGAAATGTGATGTTTATAATTCTAACTTTAATAATTATAGTAGCCGCATTTAATATCATTTCTGGTTTAACAATATTAATAAAAAATAAAACTAAAGAGATAGCAATTTTAAAAACTTTAGGTCTTAGTGAAACTTCAATCAAGAAAACTTTTTTTTTAACAGGTTTTACCATAGGTTTATTTGCTACAATATCTGGTATTATTTTAGGAACAATTTTCTCATCAAACTTAGAAAAAGTAAGAATCTTTCTATCTACAGTCTTTAAATTAGAAATATTTCCAAGTGATATTTATTTTTTAGAAAAATTACCAAGTGAGATAAACTTGTATTCAATATTAGCAATTTTTATACTTTCTATATTAGTTTCAGCTATTGCTTCGTATATTCCAGCTAGACATATCTCAAAAATGAAAACATTTAGAGCATTAAAATATGAGTAAAATTTTAATAGAAACCATTGATCTCAAAAAAACCTATAAACACTTTAATGGAGATATAACATTATTTAACAATCTCAATTTAAAGATTAAACAAGGTGATCTTGTAGCATTAGTTGGCCCATCTGGCTCAGGAAAATCTTCATTGCTACACTTACTAGCGTTATTAGATGATCCAACAAGAGGAGACATCAAAATAAATAATATAGTTACCAGAAAATTTACCGAAGAAGAAAAAGATGAAATTAGAAGAAAAAATATATCGATTATTTTTCAAGACAATAATTTATTAAATGATTTTACAGCTATCGAAAATGTCATGATGCCATTAATTATAAGGGGAGAAAATTTAACAAATGCCGAAAAAGAAGCTAAAAAAATTCTTAAAGTTGTTAAAATTTTTGATAGATCTCAACATTTTCCGAATGAACTTTCTGGGGGAGAACAACAAAGAGTAGCAATTGCTAGAGCTCTAATAGCTAAAACGAATTTAATCTTAGCAGATGAGCCAACTGGAAATTTAGATTTTAAAACTGCAAAAGAAATATTTACTTATTTTTTAAAATTGAAAAAATTAAAAAAAACTATAATTTTTGCAACTCACAATAGAGAACTTGCTAACAGGGCAGATTACAAGTTGTTTATTTCTAATGGTGATATAAAACGGGTTAATGCCCGATAGCAATAAGAATTTCAATCATTTTAAAGTGCATTCCCAATATTCAATTTGCGAAGGAGCAATAAAAATTGATGAACTAGCTGATTACTGTAAGTCACAAAAAATAAAATCCATGGGTTTAGCCGATAGCTATAATTTATGCGGAGCTTTAGAATTTTCTGAAAAAATATCTAAAGTTGGAACTCATCCAATCATTGGAACTCAAATTAATATGCATAGATTTGATATCATTGGAAAAGTTTCGTTATATGCAACTTCTGAGGAGGGATATAAAAATTTAACAAAATTATCCTCATCAAGTTACTTGGATAGTAGCGAAAAAATTAATCCATCTTGTAGCCTAGAGAGTCTGATAGATAATAGTAAGGATTTAATTTTATTAACTGGAAATTATACAAATTTTTTTGGCAAACTCTTTTATAAAAATAAACTTAAAGAATTTGAACAAATATTAACTACTCTTAAAAATAGTTTTAAAGATAGGCTATATATAGAAATCCAAAGACACAATGAGTTTCAAGAAAAAAATTTTGAAAATTATTTACTCAATATATCAAAAACTTTTCAACTGCCATTAATTGCTTCACAAGAAATTTTTTATTTGAATAAAGAAATGCATGAAGCGCATGATGCTTTAATTTGTATTGGTGAAAAAAATTTTGTAGATGATAAAAACAGATTTAGATATAGTAATCAACACTATTTTAAACCCAATGAAGAAATAAAAAAATTATATTCAGACATACCAGAAGCACTTGAAAATAATTATAATTTCCATCTAAGATTTAATTTCAAACCCAAAAAATCAAAACCAATTTTACCTTCCATAGCAAGTAAAGAAAGCGGTACTCCAGAAGAAGAATTGTTAAAATTAGCTAAGCAAGGATTAGAAAATAGAATGCAAAACTTTATATTGAAAAAAAATAAGATTAATTCAAAGGAACAAATTAAAACAATTTATGAAGATAGGTTAACACACGAAATAAATATTATTAACTCCATGAACTATGCTAGTTACTTTTTAATAGTCTCTGACTATATAAAATGGGCAAAAAAAAATTCAATACCAGTTGGTCCAGGAAGAGGATCTGGTGCTGGATCACTTGTTGCTTACTTTTTAGATATTACAGATCTGGATCCAATTGAATTTGATTTGATTTTTGAGAGATTTTTAAATCCTGACAGAATTTCTATGCCAGATTTCGATATTGATTTTTGTGAGGAAAAAAGAGACCAAGTATTCGAATACTTAAAAACAAAATATAAAAATGGTGTAGCTCACATCATCACTTTTGGTAAATTAAAGGCCAGAATGGTATTAAGAGATGTTGGTCGTGTTTTGGGTCTTTCCTACGGTCATGTAGACAGAATTTGTAAAATGGTGCCATTCGATCCATCAAGACCTCTTACACTTCAAGAATCAATTGATAGAGAACCGAGATTTAAAGAGGAAATAAAAAATAATTCTAAAGTTAAAAAACTTTTAGAACTGTCTTTAAAGTTAGAGGGACTTAATCGTAATATGGCTACTCATGCTGCAGGAGTTGTAATAGCTGGAGATAAATTAGCTGAACAATTTCCACTATATATCGACCATAGTTCAAATTTGACTTTGCCTTCAACACAATATGATATGTATTCTTCAGAAAATGCAGGACTAGTTAAATTTGATTTACTTGGATTAAAAACACTCACTGTAATCGATAATACTATTAAAAGATTAAAATTAAAAAACATTGACCTTGATATAGGCAAAGTCGATCTTAACGATAAAAAAGTTTTTTCAATGCTGTCTACAGGTGAAACAACAGGACTATTTCAGCTTGAAAGTGCAGGTATGCGTGAAGCAATTAAGCAAATGAAACCAAATAAATTTGACGATATAATTGCTTTAGTTGCTTTATACAGACCAGGCCCGATGAGTAATATTCCTATCTATAATGATTGTAAAAATGGAATTAAAGAACCTGATTACATACATCCAACTCTAAAAGAAATATTAACTCCCACTTATGGAATAATTATTTATCAAGAACAAGTGATGCAAATTGCTCAGACATTAGCAGGTTTTACAGCAGGTGAAGCTGATATCTTAAGAAGAGCTATGGGTAAAAAGAAAAAAGCAGAATTAGATAAACAAAAAGAAAGATTTATTAATGGTGCGTTAAAAAAAGGTATCGAAAAAGATGTAGCTAATTTTGTTTTTACAAAAATTGAACCTTTTGCACAATATGGATTTAATAAAAGTCATGCAGCAGCCTATGCTTTAATTGCTTATCAAACTGCTTATTTAAAGGCATATCATAAGGAAGATTTTATAGCTGCAACGATGTCAACTGAACTTACAAATACATCTAAATTGAGAGAGTTTGTTGAAGAATTAAAAAAACTTAAGATTGGTATAATCAAACCATCAATAAATAAATGTTTTTCAGATTTTAGAGCTATAAATGGAAAAATTGTTTATGGATTAGGCGCAATAAAGAATGTTGGTTTTGAAGCCATATCAAATATCATAAATGAAAGAGAAAAAAATGGTATTTTCAAATCTTTTATAAATTTCGTAAATAGAGTAAATACAAAAGATGTAAATAAACTTCAATTAGAAGGCTTAGTAAAGGCTGGTGTATTCGATGAATTTGATAGTGATAGAAATAAGATTTTAAACTCAATACCTAAAATTATTCAAAAAATTAAGAATATTAACGATGATAAAGACAACAAACAGTCTAACCTTTTTAATGATCAAGAAAATGATCAAACGGAGTTTGAGTTTTTACCTTCAACTCCCTGGAAACAAAAAGAACTTTTATCTGAAGAATTTAAATCAATTGGATTTTTCTTAACTAACCATCCTTTAAATGAATTTGATGAGATTTTTCATCAACTTAATATAAGCTCATACAATAAATTTTACGAAGGTGAAAAGAACGAAGGTTTAGTGGCCGGAACAATCATGTCGATACAAGAAAAAAAAAGCGCAAAAGGTACACCTTACGGCATTGTAAAATTTAGCGATAAACAGGCAGAATTTGAACTTTTTTTATTTGCTGAGATTTTAGTTTCTAATAGGGAAAAATTAAAAGAGGGTGAGTCTTTTGTTTTGACTTTACATAAAGATAAAATTACTGGCGAAACTGTTAAAAAAAGAATTAATGTTAAAAAAATTCTTAGCTTGGATGATGTTCTTAATAAACCATACTCAAAAGTGACAATAGAATTAAAAAAAGATTATAATATTGATGAAATAAAGCAATTATTATCAAATAGAGGAGAAACAGAAATAAATTTAATCATCAAAGGCGAAAATAACCAAGCCCACTTTTCATTGGAAGAAACTAGAAAGTTTGATCTAAATCACTTAAAAGCATTAAAAGCTAAGAAATACGTTGAAAAAATAACAGTTTAGACAGTTGATTTTTTAGTCTGTTTGTATATATCTGAGAATAATTTCGCACACAGTTGCAAGGGCATTGCCCTACCGGTCCATTAGCTTGGAATAACTGTGGTGGATTAACCGGAAAAAAATATGAACGTACCAAAAGTAGACATAAAACAACTTTTAGAAGCTGGCGTACACCTTGGACACAAAACATTAAGGTGGAACCCAAAAATGAAAAAATTCATTTTTGGAGAAAAAAACTCTATTCACATTATAGATCTAACTCAAACTGTAGACTTTATAAAAAATGCACTCGTACAAGTTCATAAAGTAATTGCGGGAGGAGGAAAATTATTAGTTGTATCAACAAAAAAACAAGCATCGGAACAAGTAAGCGAACTTGCTAAAGAAACAGGACAATATTTTGTTAACTATCGTTGGTTAGGCGGAATGCTTACTAACTGGAATACAATCCAAAATTCTATCAAGAGATTAAAAAAATTGGAAAATCAATTATCAAAAGAAAACTTAGGTTTTACTAAAAAAGAAATTCTTAAATTTGGCAAAGAAAAAGAAAAACTTCAAAGATCTTTAGGTGGAATATCTGAAATGAAAAAAACTCCAGATTTAATATTTATCATTGATACGAACATGGAGTCCCTTGCCGTAGCTGAAGCAAAAAAATTAGGAATTCCAATTATTGCTGTTTTAGACACCAATTCTGATCCAACAGGTATTGATTTTCCAATACCTGGAAACGATGATGCTAGAAGATCAATAAATTTATATTGTGAACTTTTAAAAAACACGATTAAAGATGCAGAAAAATTTATTAAAGGTTCAGAAGATAAAATTGAAGAAAAATCATCCAAAGTAAAAGAAAAATAATTCAATATTATTATTAAATGTCAAATAAAGATTTACTAGACAATATTAAAAAACTTAGAGAGATGACAGGTGTTGGTTTTAAAGATTGCAAAGTCGCTCTTGATGAAACTAATGGCGACTTAGATAAATCAATAGAATTTTTAAGAAAAAAAGGAATTGCTAAAGCATCAAAAAAAATGAGCAGGACAGCTTCAGAAGGTCTTGTGTTAGTAAAAGAAGGTGATGGAAAAGTTTCAATTATAGAAATAAATAGTGAAACAGATTTTGTTGCAAAAAATCAAGATTTTATTAATTTTTGTAAAGAACTTTCAGAATTAAATTTTAAGTCAAATAGTGATTTAGATAAACTTAATAATACAAAAATGAAAAATGGCATTATAGTAAAAGATAACTTAGTAAATTTAATTGCTAAAATTGGTGAGAAAATTACTATAAGGAGAGCAAAATTTTTTGATAACTCTAATGGAGATAATTTCTCCTACGTGCATTCAGCAATTGAGGAAGGGATTGGTAAAATAATTTCAATTGTTAAACTTGAGGGAATTTCTAAAGGCAAAAATGATGATATAGGAGTAAAAATAGCAATGCATATTGCTGCCTCAAACCCTCTAGCTATTGATGCAGATAATATTGAAAAAAGTTTAGTAGATAAAGAGCTAGAAATAATAAAAGCAGAAATTGTAAACTCTGGGAAACCAAAAGAAATGGCCGAAAAAATTTCAAAAGGAAAAATATCAAAGTTTTTGAATGATAACTCACTTTTAAATCAAATATGGATAATGGATCCAAAAAAGAAAGTTTCCGAAATTCTTAATGAAAACTCTTCAGAAAAAAAAATAAAAATCTTAGATTTTATCAGATACAAAGTTGGAGAAGGGATTTAAAAAGTGAGCAGTGAGTTTAATGAGAAAAATTATTCATCTAAGATGGATAAAAGTATACAATCTTTTAAAAAAGAAATAGCAACAATAAGAACAGGCAGAGCTAATACAAATATGATTGATACAATCAAGGTAGATGTATATGGACAATTAATGCCCGTAGATCAGTTGGCTACAATAAGCGTACCAGAGGCAAGATTAATTTCTATTCAAGTATGGGATAAAGCAAACACAGCTTTGATAGAAAGCGCTATCCAAAAATCAGAACTTGGGATCAACCCTCAAATAGATGGACAAATAATCAGATTAAGGATTCCAGATCTTACTGAGGAAAGAAGGAAAGAATTAATAAAAGTTTTAAAAAATATGGGAGAAAAAGGGAAAGTTGCAATTAGAAATATTCGAAGAGAAGCTAATGAAGATCTTAAAAAAAAATTAAAAGATAAAATGATTTCAGAAGACGCTAGTAAAAACTTTGAAAAAAATATTCAAAAACTCACAGACAGCAATATAGAAAACATAGATAAAATACTTTCAGAGAAAGAAAAAGAGATAATTCAAATATGAATAAACTCAACCATATTGCCTTTATTATGGATGGCAATGGAAGGTGGGGTAGAAAAAAGGGTAAAGGTAGAAACTTCGGTCATTTAAAAGGTGTAGAAACTGTAAAAAAAATTGTTAGAGCCTCAATTAAATTTAAAATACCTATTATTACTTTTTACGTTTTTTCATCAGAAAACTGGAAAAGGCCAAAAAACGAAAAAAGCTATATATTCAAACTTATAAAAATTTATTTTTACAAAGAAATTAAAAATATAATTAAACAAGGGATTAAAATTAATATTTTAGGTGAACTCAATAAATTTGCATTAGACTTAAGAGTTGCGCTAAAAAAATCTGAAGATTTAACCAAAAAAAATAAGAGAATTATAGTAAATTTAGCAATTAATTATGGTTCAAAAAATGAAATCATTCAAGCTTTGAAAAAAACAAAAAAAAAATTAAATATTAAAACTTTTGAAAAAAACTTATACACAAAAAATATGCCTAACCCAGATATTTTAATAAGAACCGGAGGATATCAACGGCTAAGTAATTTTCTTCTTTGGCAATTAGCATATGCAGAATTATTTTTCTTAAAAAAATTATGGCCTGATTTTAATTCAAATGATCTATCTAGGATTATCAAGAAATACAAAAATATAAACAGAAATTACGGGGGTGTATGATTTCAAGTAATCTAAAAAAGAGAATTTATACATCATTAGTTTTATTGATATTAGTTTTAATAATTTTTAGTTTTGACATAATTCTTACCTATTCTTTGCTTGTTTTAGGCGTGCTTTCTATTTTAGAATTTATTGAAATTGCAAAAAAAACCTTCAAAAATAAAATTAGTTTTATTTTATCAAATTTTTTTTTTATTAATTATATATTTGCCTTTTGTGCAATTTTTATTTACTTCTCCACTAATATTTTATCAAAATATATTCTCTTCATATTATTATTAGGATGTGTAGCTTCAGATTTAGGAGGTTTCATTTTTGGCAAATTACTTAATGGGCCAAAATTAACAAAGATTAGTCCTAATAAAACTTATGCTGGTGCCATTGGATCTCTTATTCTTACTTCGCTTGTGGTAAATATTTTGTCTTTTTATCTTTTAAATATATTTAATATTAAAATTATAATACTTGCTTTGATAGTTTCTATTTTTTGTCAATTAGGGGATTTGTTATTCTCTCTTTTAAAAAGAAAAGCAAATTTGAAAGATACTGGAAGTTTTTTACCTGGGCACGGAGGTGTACTAGACAGGATTGATGGAATTCTAATTGGAATACCAGTAGGTTTTTTGACAATATTAATATTAAACTAAATGAAAAAATTATTATCAATATTAGGGTCAACTGGTTCAATTGGTTTGACTACATTAAAAATAATAAATAAGAAAAAAAAACTATTCAAACCGTATATTTTTTCTGCCAATAAAAATTATAACGAAATTTGTAAACAGATTAGAATATACAAGCCTCACTATTTTTTAATAAATGATGAGTTAATTTATGAAAAAATAAAAAAAAAATTTAAAAATAATAGAACTTTAATTATTAATAAAATTGAAAAAATTAAGATAAAAAAAAAGTCAGATGTTACTATTTCGGCTATACCAGGGATAATTGGATTAAAACCAACAATACATTTAATAAAATTAAGTAAAAAAATTTTAATAGCTAACAAAGAGTCAGTTATTTGTGGTTGGGATTTAATTAGAAGAGAGATAAAAAAATATAATACTTCAATAGTGCCAATAGATTCAGAACATTACTCAATAATGAGTCTTCTTAAAAATCACAAAATTAATGAAATAAAAAAAATCTTTATAACAGCATCAGGAGGTCCTTTTTTAAATTATAAAATTACGCAGTTTAAAAAAATTAAACCAATTGATGCCTTAAAACATCCTAAGTGGAAAATGGGAAAAAAAATTACCATAGACTCCGCAACTTTGATGAATAAAATATTAGAATTAATAGAAGCGCAAAGATTGTTTGATTTACCACCAGAAAAATTAGATATTATTATTCATCCAGAGTCATTAGTCCATGCGATTGTAGATTTTAAAAATGGGCTGAAAAAATTTATTTATCATGAAACAACGATGATCATACCGATTGCAAATGCTTTATTTGATGAAAATATAAATATTGAAAATATTTTTAAAATTGGAAAAAATGAAAAAATAAAAAATTTAAAATTTCAAAAAGTAAATAAGAAAATATTCCCAATAGCAAAAATAACAAAACGTATTAATGAGCACGATTCAACACCTATAATTATTAATGCCGCAAATGAAGTGCTAGTAGACCAATTTTTGAGAGAAAAGATACCTTTTTTAGGAATACAAAAAGTCATTTTAGACGTTTTGAAAGATAAAAATTATAAAAAATATGCTATAAGAAAACCGTCTAATTTTAATACAATCAACATTGTAGATACTTGGGCAAAAAATATTACATATAAAAAGATTAAACAATTTTATGACAAAGATTATTAAAGTTTTAATAGTATTTTTTATTATTTCTGGAGCGGGTAACGCTAATGAAAAAATGAATAAAATTGTTATAGATGGAAATCAGCGAATTAGTGATGAAACAATTAAAATATACGGAGAAATAGATTTAAAGAAGAATATTAATGAAAATGAAATTAATAAAATTTTAAAAAATCTTTACTCGACTAATTTTTTTGAAAACGTAGACGTAAGTTTTTCGAATAATATTTTAAAAATTTCTCTTAAAGAATATCCAGTAATTAATCAGCTTATATTAATTGGTGAAAAAAGTAATGGTATAAAAAAACAAATTAAAAAAATTATTTCTTTAAAAGAAAAAAGATCATTTATAAAATCTAAACTTTCTGATGATTTGGAAACAATAAAAAACCTTTATTCTTCAATTGGTTATAATTTTCCAAAAGTCGAAGCTAAAGTAAAAGATTTAGACGGCAATAATTTAGATTTAATCATTGAAATTGATAAAGGCAAAGAGTCCAAAATTACATCTATCAAATTTATTGGTGACAAAAAAATTAAAGATAAAAGACTTAAAGATATTATTGCAAGCGAGGAATATAAATTCTGGAAATTTATTTCAAGAAATACAAAATTTAATAAAAATTTAGTTAATCTAGACTTAAGATTACTACAAAATTATTATAAATCACTTGGTTATTATGATATTTCAATAAATTCAAACTCTGCAGAAATACTAGAGTCTGGAGATGTAAACTTAATTTATTCAATTGAAGCTGGGACAAGATATGTAATCCAAAAAATTAGTACTAATTTAGACCCTACTTTCGATAACAAAATATTTTTAGAACTAAATAAAGAATATAATAAATACATAGGAGAATACTATTCCCCTTTTAAAATTCAAAAATTACTAGAGTCGATCGATGAGTTAATCGAAAAAAATAATTTGCAATTTGTAGAACACAATGTTGAAGAAATTCTAGATGGAGAAAATATAGCTATAAAATTTAATATTTTTGAAGGAGAAAAAGTTTTAGTTGAGAGAATTAATGTTATTGGAAATAATGTTACCAATGAGTCAGTTATAAGAGGTGAGTTACTGTTGGACGAAGGTGATCCATATACGCAAATTAAATTAGATAAATCTGTCGCTAAGATTAGGTCTAGAAATATTTTTAGAAATGTAAGGTCTAAAGTATCAAATGGAACAGAAAATAATTTAAAAGTTATTGATATTAATATAGAAGAAAAACCAACTGGTGAAATAAGTGCAGGAGCAGGTGTTGGAACTAATGGAGGTTCATTTGGTATTTCTATTTCTGAAAATAATTGGTTAGGTAAAGGTAAAAAAATAAAATTTGAATTAGAAGTAGACGAAGAGTCTCTCGCAGGGGACATACAATATTTGGACCCAAATTATAATTTTTTAGGTAATCAAATAAGTTATAACCTTTTCAGTAAAAATAATGATAAACCAGATCAGGGTTTTGAAAATACATTAGTAGGTTTTGGAATAAACACCAAGTTTGAACAATATAAAAATATTTTTACTAGTTTAGGATTATCGGCATCTTATGATGACTTACAAACTTTGAGCTCTGCCTCGTCATCACTAAAAAAACAAAGTGGTGAATTTACAGAACTATCGGGCATATATGGATTTTCATACGATACGAGAGATAGAGCTTTTATGCCTACTAACGGAGCAATAACTTCATTTAAACAATCGTTACCTTTCTTTGCAGACAAGAGATCAATTTCTAACACTTTATCATCAAGTATTTATAGAACGATCTCTGAAGATATTATTGGGGCGAGTAAATTTTATTTTTCAGCAATAAATGGATTGGATGATGAAGATGTGAGGATAAGTAAAAGAACTTTTTTAAGCACAAAAAGACTACGTGGATTTAAGAAAGGTATGATTGGGCCAATAGATGGAAAAGATCATGTTGGAGGAAACTTTGCATCAGCATTAAATTTTGAAGCCAATCTTCCAAATATTCTCCCTGAAGACACAAACATGGACGTTGGTGTATTTTTAGATTTTGGAAATGTTTGGGGTGTAGACTATGATAGCAGCATTGATGATAGCAATGAAATAAGATCTTCGACTGGTGTTGCTTTAAACTGGAGCTCACCTATTGGGCCAATGACATTTATATTATCGCAGAATCTATCAAAGGCTAATACTGATGAAACAGAGAGTTTTAACTTTAACCTAGGAACAACATTTTAAAATGAAAAAATTATCAAAAATATTATTAATATTATCTTTTTTAACATTATATAATCAAAATTTATCGGCTGAGCTTCCATTTTATTTAGATTTCAAATTTATTTTAAATGAAAGTATAGCTGGAAAAAAAGCTCAAAAGGACCTAAAAAATAAATTAGAAAATGGTTTGAGTGATATATCTAAAAAAGAAAAAAATCTCCAGTCAGAAGAAAAGAAGATAATAGCTCAAAAAAAATTAATTTCAGAAGATGAATACAAAAAAAAAGTTGTCGAACTAAGAAAAAAAGTAATAGATGTTCAAAAAAGTAAAAAAAATCTACTGGACACAGTAGCTAAACAAAGATCGAAAGCTAGAGTAGAACTTTTGAAAAATCTTAACCCAGTTATTAAAACATATATGGAAGAAAAAAAAATAAGATATGTAATGGATAAAAAAAGCTTGATTCTAGCTGATGAAAACTTAGACATTACGCAAGATATTATTAAAAGATTAAACGCTAAGATTAAATCTGTTAAACTAAATTAATAAGTTTAATGAAAGAGATTGTTTTTTTCAAAAAAATAAATTTTACTATAGATAAGCTATTTTTAAAAAAAAGTTTTAAAAGAAAAGATAGAGTCAATTCAATAAAGACTTTAAAAAAGGCAGATAAAAATGATCTGACATTTTATGACTCAAAGATATATATAAATGATGCAAAATCAACCAAAGCATCTTTCTGTATAACTTCTTCCAATTTAGCAAAAGACTTACCGGCTAATATTGAGAAAATTATTGTTAAAAATGTGCTTTATGAATTAGCGGTTGTTTTAAAAAAAATTTATCCATCAGCTGATATAGATTATCCTGATTTGACTCTAAAAAAAGCCAATAACAAACACTATAAATCAGTTAAATTTGGAAATAATGTTTTAATTGGAAAAAATGTTAAATTAGGTTTAGGTACAATCGTGGGTTCAAATTCAATTATCGAACATGATGTAATTGTTGGTAAAAATTGCGTTATAGGTTCAAATGTAGTTTTAAAAAACTCGTTATTGGGAGATAGAGTTGTGATCCAAGATAGTTGTAAAATAGGTCAAAAGGGTTTTGGTTTTATTCCCAACAAGGATAAAAATTTTAAAATACCTCATATAGGAAAAGTTTGCATACATGATGACGCAGAAATTGCATCAGGTTGTACAATCGACAGGGGTTCAGTTGATGACACAATTATAGGTAAAAATACTTATTTAGATAATCAAGTTCATGTTGCTCATAATGTAAAAATTGGATCAAATTGTATGATTGCAGGTCAAGTTGGTTTTGCGGGCAGTTCAAATATTGGTAATAATGTATCTATTGGTGGGCAAGCCGGTATTTCTGGTCACTTAAGAATTGGAAATAATGTAAAAATCGGAGGCGGTAGTGGAGTTGTTAAAAATGTAGAGGATAATCAAATTGTTATGGGATATCCAGCAATACCGCTGAAAGAATTTATTAAAAAAAATAAAAAATAAATGAAAAAAACTGAATTAAATAAAAGAGAAATCGAGTCACTTTTGCCTCACAGAGAGCCGATGTTGTTAATAGATAAATTAACAAATATAGTGCATCTAAAATCGGCGACAGCAATAATGTATGTAAAAAAAAATGGTTTTTATGTGCAGGGACATTTTCCGGGTCAACCAGTTATGCCAGGAGTCCTTATAGTTGAAGCATTTGGACAAGCCGCTGCAGCTTTAACAGCCTATGGTATAGATCCTAAAGAATATGCAAATAAATTAGTATATTTAATGGGAGTTGATAAAGCCAGATTTAGAAACCCAGTTCTGCCAGACTGCGAACTGCATTTAGAGATCGAAGCGATTAGATCTCATGGTAGAGTTTGGAAGTATAAGGGCACTGCAAAAGTTGAAGGAAAAAGAATGGCCGATGCGGAGTGGTCAGCTACTATAGTGGATAGAAAAGAATGATACATAGCTCAAGCGTAATTGATAAAAAAGCTAAAATTTCAAATAAAGCAAAAATTGGTCCTTTTTGTTACGTTGGTCCAAATGTAGAATTATCAGACGAAGTTGAACTAATTTCAAATGTTCATATTGAAGGTTTTACAAAAATCGGAAAAGGAACAAAAATTTTTCCTTTTGCTAGTATAGGAACACAGCCACAAGATTTAAAATTTAAAAATGAAAAAACATTTCTAGTCATTGGAGAAAAAAATACTATTAGAGAGTATGTTACAATAAATCCAGGAACAGAAGGAGGTGGTTCTAAAACTGAAATTGGAAATAATTGTTTATTTATGATTTCTTCTCACATTGCACATGATTGTATTATAGGCAATGATGTTATCATTGCAAACAATGTGCCACTAGGAGGCCATGTCACAATAGAGGACTCAGTAGTTATCGGCGGAAACTCAGCTGTGCAACAGTTCACAAGAATAGGAAGACTCGCAATGATTGGAGGTATGACAGGAGTTTTAAAAGACGTTACTCCTTTTGGCCTATCTATTGGAAATAGAAATTATCTACAAGGATTAAATTTAATTGGTTTACGAAGAAAAAAATATGATAATAAAAAAATCATGGGCTTAGATAAAGCTTATAAAGACATTTTTTCCTCGGAAAATTTACATGAAAATTTAAGCAAAATTAACGGTGAGTACAAAGATAATGAACTGGTTTCAGAAGTTATTAGATTTATCGAAAAAGATAAAAAAAGACCTATTTGTTCGCCAAAAAATTAAAATATGATTGGTCTGATCTTTGGAGAAACAGATTTTCCGAAATACATTTACAAAAAAATAAAAGGTAAAAAAAAATATCTTATAATTGACCTTACCAAAAAAAAATTTTTTAAAAAGGATAGAAATTCTCATTCTGTATCTGTGGGGCAATTTGGAAAAATTATCTCAATTTTAAAAGAAAATAAATGTAATAAAGTATTATTTGCTGGAAAAATACAAAAACCAAATTTTGCAAAGATTAAATTAGATTTAAAAGGAATTTATTATTTTCCAAGAATCATTAAAAAATCAAAAGAAGGTGATGCTGCTCTATTAAAAGAAATAATTGATATTTTAAAAAAAGAAAAAATTAAAACTATAAGTTCTTGTGCTTATACTCCTGAATTAAGCCTATCAAAAGGGAATTATTCAAACTGCAGGCCTGACAGTAAAGATAAACTGGATATAAGTAATGCTCTGAAAGCATTAAATAAATCAAATCAATATAGTCACGTTCAAGGTGCAATAAGCAGAGATAATCTTATTATTCTTGAGAAGCAAGAGGGAACTCAAAAAATGCTTAAAAGAATTAAGAAGATAAAAAATTTAAATAAAGGTGTCCTAGTCAAATTTCCGAAGAAAAGACAAGATCTTAGGGTTGATTTACCAACCGTTGGTTATAACACATTTAAACAATGTAAAGTCGCAGGTCTTAAAGGCATAATTTTAAAACATAAAAATAATATTTTTTTAGATAAAAAAAAATCTATAAAATTTGCGAATAAAAATAAGATATTCATTTTAGTAAAATGAAAAAAATAATATTAATAACTTTTCTTTTTTTTATTCAGATTTTTAACAATTTATCAAGTGAGCCAAAATTACAAGAAATTATAAAAGGTTTAGATAGTCCATGGAGCCTTTCTTTTTTGGATAATAATAAAGCACTAGTTACTGAAAAATCAGGTAATTTAATTTTAGTAGATTTTGAAAAACAAAATATTAAAAAAATTAAAAATAACTTAAAAATTTTAGAGGATGGACAAGGAGGTTTGCTTGAGGTGCTCTATTATAATGAATTTGTTTTTGTTTCTTACTCAGAGAATCTGCAAAATGGAAACTCTAGTACATCAGTTGCTTCAGCTAAATTTAACGAAAAAGATTTGAATTTTAAAAATATTTTTAGAGCAGAACCGCCAATCAAATCAGGTTATCATTTTGGATCTAGATTAGAAATAAAAGATAATCTTCTTTACGTCACGGTTGGCGAGAGAGGCAGGGGAATGATTGCTCAAGATCCAACTAAACATCCAGGAAGCATTATTAGGATTCATTTGGATGGAAAAATTCCTAAAGATAATCCAAAATTTAAAGATAAAAAAAAATGGAAGCCAGAGATATATCAAATAGGGGTTAGAAACCCCCAAGGTATGGCTCTATCTCCTTTTGACAATAAGATTTATCTTACCAATCATGGAGCTAAAGGAGGGGATTGGTTTGGTGAAGCAAAATATGGTGAAAATTATGGATGGAAAATCTTAGGTTGGGGTGGAACTAATTATACTGGAACATCAATAGGTCCTAAATGGATGCCGGGTTTTACAAAAGCTATAAAATATTGGGTTCCATCGATTGCCGCAAGTTCTATGGTAATCTATAAAGGTAATGAATTTAAAGAATGGAATGGAGATGCTTTGATTACTTCTCTTCGAGATCAATCTCTTAGAAAAATAAAATTTAAAGATAATAAATTTCTTGATGAAAAAATTATATTTAAAGGATCCATTGGACGTATAAGAGATATTGAAATCCAAAAAAATACAGGAAAAATTTTTCTCTTAACAGACGAAGGGTCAATTTGGAGACTCCAGAAGTGAAAAAAATATTTATATTAACAGGTGAAGCATCAGGCGATAAACTCGCTTCAAAAGTTATTGCCGATTTAAAAAATTTAAATTCAAACATAAAATACTTATCGGTTGGTGGGGAAAATTTAAAAAAGCTAGGGATAAGATCAATTTATGATCTTAAAGAGATTACATATCTAGGTTTTACTAATGTAATTTTGAATATTTTTAAGATTAAAAAAAAAATTGATGAAACAGTTAAAGCCATAGAGGATTTTGAACCTGATATATTATTCACTGTTGACAGTCCTGATTTTACTCTAAGAGTAGCCGAAAGAGTTAAAATTAAAAATCCTCAAATTAAGACAATTCATTATGTAGCCCCCCAAGTATGGATTTGGAGAGAAGATAGAGTTAAAAAAATTAAAAAATTTATTGATCATATTCTTTTATTATTTAATTTTGAAAAAACTTACTTTGAAAAAGAAAATATAAGTTATGATTTTGTCGGACACCCATTACTTGATACAACAACTGATAGTGCAATTGATTTAAATCAAATTTTAGGAAAAAATAAAGCTTTAATTTCAATTTTTCCAGGAAGTAGGAAGTCTGAAATAGAGGTTTTAACACCAATCCTATTAAATTTTATCAAACTTATGAATGTAAAGTATGATGATATTTCTTATGTTTTTCATTCAACCAAAGAGTATTCAGAATTAATTCAATCATATCTAAAAAAAAACGACACGATAAACTGTCAGGTTATAAGTGATAATAAAATTAAAACTCATATATTAAAAAAGTCTATATTTGCTGTTTCAAAATCAGGAACAATATCTCTTGAAATATGTAATGCTAAGATACCTTCTATAATCTTATACAAGATGGGTCTAATAAATTTTTTGATTATAAAAATATTAGTCAAAACTAAATTTGCAAACATAATCAACATTGCTGCTAAAAAAGAGATTATACCAGAATTACTCCAATCAAACTGCAATCCAAAAAATATATTTAAAGTTGTTTCTAACTATCTTGACAATCCAAAAAAAATGGAAGAACAAATATCAAACATTCAAACGATTTTAAAAAATTTTAAAACACAGGACTCATCTTCAATTTTAGCAGCGAATGCTATAAATAAGTTTTTATGATTATTTATACCCATAATGACTGCTTAAAAAAATTTAATGGTCATGCTCATCCCGAAAGAAAAGAAAGATTAGAAAATATTATAAGTTCAATAAAATCATCAAATTTAAAAGTGGAGTTTAAAGAAGCACCTTTAGCTGATTTGGAAACTGTTTCATTGGTTCATCCAAAAAAACACATAGAACAAATTTTTTCTAATATTCCAAAAGAGGGATTAGTGGGTGTAGAAAAAGAACCTTATGCCGATACTATGCTGTGTAAAAACAGTAAAAATGCAATTCTAAGATCATGCGGAGCTGGTATCGCTGCAGCTAATGATCTTATGAAAAAAAATGAAAGAGTTTTTTGCGCTGTTAGACCACCAGGCCATCATGCTGAAACTGTTAGAGCTAATGGTTTTTGCTTTATTAATAATATTGCTGTAGCAGCTAGATATTTACAAAAACAATTCAAAATAAATAAAGTTGCAATAATTGATTTTGACGTTCATCACGGTAATGGTACTCAAGAAATTTTTTACAAAGATCAAACTGTTGCATACGGTTCTTCTCACGAATTTCCTTTATTTCCTGGCACAGGAGCAGAAAATGAAACTGGAGTTGGAAATATTTTTAATGCAACTCTAAAAGCTGGTACGACAAGTAAAGATTTTATGGCAATATTTGATCAAAAAATCCTAAAAGCTGTCGATAAATTTAGACCAGAAGTAATTTTAATTTCTGCAGGTTTTGACGCTCATAAAAGAGACCCGTTAGCTCATATCAATTTGGAATCAAATGATTTTTTTAAAATCACAAAAAAAATTGTTGAAATTGCAAATACACATTCTAGCGGTAGAGTTATTTCTTTTCTTGAAGGTGGTTACGATCTACAAGCTTTGTCTGAAAGCATTTTAGAGCATCTTAGTGCTTTAAAATCCCATATTTGACCAATTATCTGGATCATTAAATTTGTCTATTTCTTTTTTTGTCACTGGTCTAAAAAGATAATAAGCAATATATATTGTTAAAAATAACAAAAAAATTGTTTTCATACTTTTAGTATATTAAACTAGTTTCATGAAATTAAAGAAAAGAAAATTTATTAAAATTCTAGTATTTTCAACATTATCATTACTTTTTCCGATTAAAGCTATTTTAGCAGCTACAAAAAAAATCATTAATCCAAACTTATCTAAAAAGCAAAAAAACATTATGTTTAATGAAGAGACAGAAAGACCATTTACTAGCGATTTATTAAAGGAAAAAAGAAAGGGTTTTTATCATTGTGCTAATTGTGGACATAAACTATTTGCATCAATTTCTAAGTTTGACAGTGGAACTGGTTGGCCATCTTTTTCTGAAGCCTTACCAGGAGCTTTTAAAACAAAAATCGATAAAAGCTTTGGAATGGAGAGAGTAGAGTATCATTGTGCTAAATGTGGAGCCCACCATGGTCATGTTTTTAATGATGGTCCAAAAGAATCAGGAAAAAGATTCTGCAATAATGGTCTTTGCTTAATATTCAAACCTGAATAAAAATTAATCGTTTTCTATTAAAACTCATATATTTTAAGCTTTTTTGTTCACATCCAGCACCCAAATTGTTCATGTTTCTAAGTGAATTTGATGAATTTAAGTTTAAAAGTTAAATATGGATCTAATAACTGTAATAATTATTGGAGTTGTAGTTGCAGCTACAGGTGTAATTAATCCAAAATCAAAAGATCCAGAAGACGTAGCTAAAGCTCCAGAAACGCAGATAGTAACTCCAGAAGTTAAGGAACCAGAACCAGAGCCTCAACCAGAACCGGAGCCAGCAAAAGAGCCTGAACCAGAACCAGAACCAGAACCAGAACCTCAGCCAGAGCCAGAGCCTCAAAAAGAGGAGCCAAAAGAAGAAGTAAATGCTGAACCAACACAAGAACAAGATGCAAAACCTGAGGAAGAAGAAGTTCAGCCAGTTACAGAAGAAACTACCGAAGCGACTGAAGAAAAAGGATTAAGTATGGTTAATATTCTTCTTTATATATTAGGAGCAATTGCAGTAATTGCAGCTGGAATATATTTCTTTATGAGAAGAGAACCATCAACAAAAAGTGCAGCAGATATAGCCAGAGCTGAGTCGCAACAAGAGCCTACTCCTGAACCTCGAGAAGAACCAGCTCAAGAAGAGACATACTCAGAGCCAGAACCAGAGCAACCAATTCAAGAAGAAACACCAACAGAAACTACTGAGGAAGAGCCTCAATCAGACAATAACGATCAATCATCAAATAACGATGATGAGAATAATAATAGATAATTAATTAAAATTTTTTTCCGCCCTCTAAATAAGCACACTTCTCACAAGTTTTTTCAATTTCAGGTGCTTTTTCAAGATTTAAAACATTTTTCATTTCAATTAACTTTTCTTCAATCCACGATGTATCTACACGGTAGGGTATCAATGTAGTTTTGAAATCTATTTTATTATTAAATTTATCATTTGTTTTTTCTCCATTACAAACATAAAAAAATGATCGATCTGAAACCTCAAAATTCATCTTTCTTAAAATATGCACATATATATCCATTTGTAATTTATAACTAAGATGCCATTCAGCATCTAAATAAGAAGAAACTGTTACAGGATAAGTTGATGATTGAGCTTTATAATCTACAACAATTATCTTTTTTTCCTTTAAATCAAACCAAAGATCATCAATTCCTCCATGAATAATTAAATTAGTTTTTTCATCTAAATATGAAATTCCACCTTTTAAGGAATTTCTCCATGTATTTAAATCTTTGTGCTGATATGGAACAAAATTTAAATTATGTTTAATCATAATCGGATGAGGTTTTTGCTCCACTCTATAAAGATCAAATTCCTTTTTTAACAACTCATCTACTGCAACATTTAGAGCCCAACCAGGCATAGAAGGTTCTTTTAGACCTTTAACTCGATCTAGATAAAAGCACCGTTTACAACTAAGAAAATTGAAAAATTTAGACCTACTTATTTTAAAAGGAGTATTTGATTTCTTGTCGTAAATGGATGTTTTTCTTGTTCTGAAAGATACTGCGTCTTTCATTTAAATTGATTTTAGTCTTTTTATTACTTCAGCTTTATCTAAAGATAATATTACATCATATAGACCTGGCCCAAATCTTGAACCCACAAGCGCTATTCTTAGAGGCTGACCCACACCTTTAAAATTAGTCTTATTTTTATCTATTAAGGATTTAATTATAGGTTCTAAAACTTCTCTAGATAAAGAGGATAGTTTTTCATATTCACTTATAAAGTCATTAATTACCTTTTTTGACAAATCATCAATTAATTTTTTGTCATCTGCACCAATCTCAATTTTATCATTAATAATATATTGAGCATTATTCCAAATATCCTCTAGGGTTTTTGCTTTATTTTTTAAAAAACCCATTGATTTTAAAAGAACACTTTCTTTTGTTTGATCTATAGGTTTTTTGTATTTTGAAACATATTCTTTGAAGAAATTAAAGAGATCTTTTTCATCTATTGATTTTATGTATGTTTCATTTATTGAATAAATCCTATTCATATCAAGCTTTGAAGGCGATTTACCAACGCCACCTAAATCAAATAAATCAATGCTTTCTTGTTTAGTAAAAATCTCTTTATCTTTATAAGACCATCCTAATCTTAATAAATAGTTCCTTAATGCATCTGAAATAATTCCAATTTCAACATAATCTTCAAGAGTAGATGCATTATCTCTTTTTGATAATTTTTTCCCTTGTTCACTATGAATTAATGGAATGTGTGCAAAGTTTGGAACTTCCCAACCCATGGCGTCGTAGATTTGTTTTTGTTTAAAAGAATTAATCATGTGATCATCACCTCTAATCACATGAGTAATTTTCATTTCATGGTCATCAACTGTTGCCGATAATTGATATGTTGGAGATTTATCTTTTCTTAGTATTACAAAATCTTCAATTGTAGAATTCGATATATTTCTTTCTCCTTGAACTAAGTCTTTTATAATCGTATTTCCTGAAATTTTACTCTTAAATCTAATTACCGGTTTTATACCTTCTGGAATTTTAAGGTCTTTAGCATCTCTCCATTTTCTATTATAAACATACGGTATTCCTTGTTTTTTACACTTCTCTTTTTGTTCATTTATTTCTTCTTCTGAACAATAACACTCATAAGCAAAACCTTTTTTAATAAGTTCTTCGGCAACTGAAACATGTTTATTAATATTTTTAGATTGAATATATTCTTCACCATCATGCTTAATTCCCAGCCACGATAATGAAGAAATAATTTGTTTTTTAAATTCGTCTTTTGATCTCTCTTTATCTGTATCTTCAATTCTTAAGAAATATTTACCTTTATTTTTCTTAGCTAACAGCCAATTAAATAATGCTGTTCGAACACCACCAATATGAAGAGGCCCAGTAGGAGAGGGCGCGAACCTACAATTAAAAGACATTTCTATTAATTAGACTATTTTAATGAAAGTTTCTATATAAAGAAACAAGTTTACCTTGGATTTTTATTCTATTCGCAGCGTAGATTTTTGTACCGTAGTTTCTATTTGCAGCTTCTAAAGCAATAGTGTTACCTTTTTTTCTAACTCTTTTTAAAGTTGCTTCTTGGTCATCAATTAAAACAACTGCAATCTGACCACTATCTACATTTGAGGTTTTCTTAACGATTACCGTATCGCCATCATTAATTCCAGCCTCAATCATTGAATCACCTTTTACTTTTAATCCATAATGTTCACCATTATTTTGTAAATCTTCAGGTAAAGCTACTCTATCAACTTCTTGTTGAATTGCCTCAATAGGAGTTCCTGCCGCAATACTTCCTAAAACAGATACATCAGTTGATTTTGTTTTTTCTTTATCAAGCCCACCTTTTATAACGCTTGGTGTGAAAGTATTAAAAATATCGTTAGCACTTGCATTTTCTGGTAATTTGACAA